>Ga0209500_10000133_pt1 | contig 66566 bp, 59 predicted proteins | sample S_140212_EF_Meta_FD_187323 | JGI IMG/M metagenome (GOLD analysis project Ga0209500, IMG submission 187323) | Freshwater microbial communities from Lake Simoncouche, Canada to study carbon cycling - S_140212_EF_MetaG (SPAdes) (version 2) | ecosystem: Environmental > Aquatic > Freshwater > Lake ... | reverse complement strand
ATAGACAGGCGTTGCTTTTGCCCGCCAGACAGGTTGGCGGCGTTTTCTTCTAAGAGCGTGTCGTAACCCTTGGGCATGCGCTCGATGAATTCGTCGGCCCCGGCAGCCTGGGCGGCGGCCACAATTTCTTCAAACGAGGTGTCAGGCTTCGTGGCCACCAAGTTTTGGCGCACCGTGCCGCGGAACAAGAAGTTTTCTTGCAGCACCACGCCGATTTGGCGGCGCAGGTGGGACAAATCGATTTCGCGCGCGTCCACGCCGTCAAAGCGCACCAGACCGGCCTGCAAAGGGTACAAGCCCTGGATGAGCTTGGTCAGTGTAGTTTTGCCCGAGCCGCTGCGCCCCACGATGCCGACCACGGTGCCGGCTGCGATCGTGAAGCTGGCTTTGTTGAGCGCTGGCGTGGTGGAGCCGGGGTAGCTGAAGCTGACCTGGTCAAAGCTGATTTCGCCTTTCAAGTGGGGCCGCAGGCCACCGGCGCCCACGCGGCCTTCGGGCGCGCGGTTCATCACCTCGCCCAGCATGCGCACCGACAAGGCCGTTTCTTGGTATTCGTTGACCAGGCCCACCATGGAAATCAAGGGGGAGATGACGCGGCCCGAAATCATCTGGAATGCAATCAAGGCCCCCACGCTCAGGGTTTGGTCAAACACCTGCTGCGCGCCAATGACGATGATCACCACCGGCAGCAGCTTGCCCAAAAAGTCGGTGATCGCGTTGCCGGTGAGGGACACCTTACCCAAGCGATAGTGCATGGTGATGGCCTCGGCCGAACGTTGGTCCCAGATGCGGCGCTGCGTGGGCTCAATGGCCAGGGCCTTGACGGTGCGCATGCCGTGGATGGTTTCGACCAGCATGGCCTGGCGCTGGCCTTCGGCCGAATACAGGGCATTGAGCCTGCGCTGGTAGGTCGGAACCATGCCGCCAATGACTGCGGCAATCAGCCCGGTGAACAAAAGTACGATCATGGCCAGCTTGACCGAATAGGCAAACAAAATCGGTAAAAAGATCAACAAGGACACCGTGTCCAGGCCGGTAAAAAAGATACGCCCGGTCAGAAAGTTGCGGATTTTTTCCAGCTGTTGCATATGCCGGGTCACCACACCGGCGGTGGTGGTCTCGAAATAGTCGATGGGCAGCGAGAGCAAATGGCCAAAAGTGCGCCGGGTCAGGTGCATGTCTATCTTGTTAGTGGCTGCCAAAGTCAGCATCTGGCGCAGGTAGCCAAAAATTGAGTCAAAGGCCAGCGCAATCACAATTCCCACAGCCAGCACCCACAGCGTGGTCTCGCTTTGGTGGGTTAGCACCTTGTCAATCACCAACTGAAAGAACACCGGTGAGGCCATGCCCAGCACATGCATGGCCAGGGCGGCAATGAAGATGTCGCGAAACGCGTCTTTGTGCTTCCAGATTTCGGGAATGAACCAAGCAAAGCCAAAGCGCTGGTCGGGGTCGGTGAGCTTGTGTTCGCGCTTGAGCAAAATCACCTGGCCGTCCCAGCGGGCGCAAAACGAGACTTCGTCTTCGAGCACCACCACCGCTTGCGCGGCCGTGGGGTCGAGCAGGGCGATCTTGCCCTCGCCCTCTGCGCGCATGCCCACCACAATCATGAAACTGCCGTCGCGCATGCACGCCATCAGCGGGAAAACGCCACCTTGGGCCATCAAGCCCTTCCAGGACAGGTGCTCGACCTTGGCCTTCAGACCAATGTCGGCGGCCATGCGCAGCAGCACCAGCGGACCCGGCTCTTGGGCCCCCACGGCAAAGTCCGTAATCAGGCGCTCGGGGTTGATGTGCAGGCCGTGGTGCTGCGCTATCGCGGTGAGGCACTGAACGCCGGTGTGAGGAAAAGAGTCTTGCATGGTGTTTAAAGTCGTCCCGGCGCTCGCTCACTGTGCCCTTGCGGTATCTGCATGAAGCCTCTTTCGGTGTCGGGTTGTACACAGGCCCAGCGGCCAAGGAAGTCCAAAACCGGGGTAAATCGGTCTACTAGCACAGGTACAGCACTTTGCGTGCCATCCGGTTTGGACGGGATTCCGTCAAAAAGTCGCGCGCTGCGTCTGGTGCGGGCGTGCGCAGGGCCAGGGCCGCCGCCTGCATGGCCTGCTTTTTGCTGCAGTGGCAGCCCAGACGCCATTTGCGCTGCCCAGCTTCACAACATGCCACCCAATATTCCAAGCTATTCCAAAGGCCCACCACCCGCCGTCAACTGCTGGCAGTGCCGCCACTTCGCCACCAGTTGGGATCCCGCCCTGCCCTATAGCTGCAAGCTGCTGGGCTTCAAATCACGGATGCTGCCTTGCATGCAGGTGCAGCAGCTCGATGGCCAAGCCTGCCAGGGCTTCGAGCCCAAAGTTGCAGCAGGTTCGGCGGGCGTCAAAGTGTCGGCCAATCGTCAATAAAGCGTTTAAACCGCTTGGCACGGGTCTTGCGGAAAGTGGTTTCTAACCATGACACCTGCATCCAAAACCGCCATGTCCCTGCCATCTGCCACTTCCAGAGCCCTCTGGCTCGACCCGTTTCGCACCCTGACGGCCGCCGACTGCGCTCAGTTGGCCGCAGCAGGTCTGGACGTGCTAGCTCTGAGCACTCTGGACGAAATGCAGGCCGCACTGAACGCCGCACCCAGCCAGACTTCGACCGTGGTGCTGGGCTTGGGCGCTGAAATTGGACTGTTGCAAGACACTCTGGCCCTGGTTCACACCTCGGGGCGCAGCGTAGCCCTGGTCTGCCGCACCGAGCGCCGCCAATTAGAGCTGGCCGTGCTGGCCCTGCACAGCGGCGCCTGCCACGTGCTAGCCGCAGACGACTGGTCTGTAGCGGCCTGGCGCGTGGCCCAAGAGCGCGCCACCCAAGCCATCGCAGCAAAATCCGTATCTGAACCCACTTCCGTCCCGAACCAGACACCCAATACCGGCGCCGCCGTGCGCAGCGTGGTTTACGTCGACCCGGTCAGCCGCAACCTGCTGGCCCTGGCCCAGCGCGTGGCACTTGCCCCGGTAGCCGTGCTGGTCGAAGGCCCCACGGGCTCAGGCAAAGAAGTGCTGGCGCGCGTGCTGCATGAGTCATCCGCCGCCGCCAACGGACCCTTTATTGGCCTGAACTGCGCCGCCCTGCCTGAGCACATGATTGAAGACATGCTGTTTGGCCACGAAAAAGGCGCGTTTACCGGTGCCGTCAAAGAACACCGCGGCCTGTTTGAACAAGCCCAAGGCGGCACGCTGTTTCTCGACGAGATTGGCGAATTGCCCCTGACGCTCCAGGCCAAGCTGCTGCGGGTGCTGCAAGAGCGCACCTTGGTACGCCTAGGCGGCGAGCGCGCCATCGCACTGGATGTGCGCGTGGTGGCCGCCACCAACAAAAACCTGCGCGAGCAAATTGCCCAGCGCGCGTTTCGTGAAGACCTGTACTTTCGCCTAAGCACCTTCAAGCTTCGCGTGCCCCCACTGGCCGAGCGCAGCGGCGACATTTTGCCCCTGGCGTCGCGCCTGTTGTCGCGCCACATGCGCTCCAACCAAGCCTGGAGCCTGAGCGAAGGTGCCCAGCGCACACTGCTGTCCCACCCGTGGCCTGGCAATGTGCGCGAGCTGGAAAACATCATCCAACGCGCCATGGTTTTGTGCCCCGGCACCCATATAGACACGCAACACCTGATGTTTGACGACGCGTCACCCTGCTGCCTGCTGGCCATGGCCCCCGTTGCCAGCCCGAACGCCGCGACCTCAGCTACTCCTGCCCCCGCAACCACTCCATCCCAGACCCTGGCGCCAGGCCCTTTGTACGCCACGGTCAAGCACAGCGAACACCACGCCATCCGCGCGGCGCTGGACACATCAAGCAGCCGCGAAGAAGCGGCACAAAAACTGGGCATCAGCCCGCGCACCCTGCGCTACAAGCTCGCCCGTTTGCGCGACGCGGCCAGCGGCTTGTCTGCCCATTCCTAAAGATTTACCTGCCCAACCAAACAGGACTACTGCCATGATCGAATCCGCCACCTCCGCCAGCAGCATTGCTGCCATGCTCAAGACCCTGCAGTCGCACAGCACGCAGGCCACCGGCCAGGGCTTTGACCTGCCAGGCACCGCGCCCACACCCAAGACGGACTTCTCGGACCTGGTCCGCCAGGCGGTGAGCCAGACCAATGCCTCGCAAGTGGACGCGCAAAACACCGCCCAATCCTTTGAGCGGGGCGAGGCTGTGCCCCTGACCGACGTGGTGTTGAAGATGCAAAAAGCCTCGCTCTCCTTTGAAGCCACCTTGCAGGTGCGCAACAAGGTGCTCAAAGCCTATGAAGACATCATGAACATGCCGGTCTGATACCGCCATTTCATCGCCCGCCCCCTCGCTACCCCCTATTCCTCCGCGCTGAAAGACTACCTCCATGGCAACCGCAACTGCAACCGCTGGCACCTTTCTCCCTGCCAATGCCGACTCTGGATCTTTGCAAACCCGCGCGGGCGCAGACCGGCGCGCTATGGCGGGCCGTGCAGGCGATGGTGGCAACAGCTTCGCCGAGGCCACGCCTGACTATTCCGGCCCCTTTGGCCCGATCAAGCAGGTGCTCAACCAGCCGGCGGTCAAAAAATCGATGCCACTGATGGTGATCGCCATGGCGCTCTTGGCGTTTGCACTGGTCTACACCATGATCAATGCGCCCAGCTACCGCCCGGTAATGAGTGGCATGACCGAGACCGACCAGCAAGGCGTGTACGAGGCGCTCAAACAAGGCGAGTTCAAACCCGTGATTGACGCAGGCAGCGGCCAAGTCACCGTGCCCGCCAACCGCTACCACGAAGCGCGCATTTACCTGGCTTCCAAAGGCCTTCCCAAAACTGCCGCCACGGGCCTGGACGCGCTCAAAGACCAGTCGGCCATGACCACCAGCCAGTTCATGGAGCAGGTGCGCTACAACTCGGCCATGGAGCAAGAACTCGCGCGCAGCATCCAGCAGATTGAGTCCATCCAGACGGCCCGCGTGCACCTGGCCACCACCAAGCCTTCGGTGTTTGTGCGCGACCGCACGCCGCCCAAAGCGTCCGTGGTCATTACCCCCCAAGCCGGGCGCAGCGTGAGCCCCATGCAGGTCCAGGCCATCGTGCATTTGGTGGCATCCAGCGTGCCCATGCTCACACCCGAAAACGTGGCCATCGTGGACAACTATGGCAAGCTGATGACGGACGCCGCGTCCGACGCGTCCATGGGTATGAACGCCGGCCAGACCAAGCACAAGCAAGCCCTGGAAGACCTGTACCGCCAACGCGTGATCCAGATCTTGGCGCCCATCGTAGGCGAAGCCAATGTGCGCTCGCAAGTCAACCTGAACCTGGACTACAGCCAGACCGAGGTCACCGTCGAAGACTTTGACACGGGCGGCAAAGGCCCCAAGACCCGTTCTGAAGTCAACAGCGAAGACCGCAACAGCGCTAAAGAAGCCGCCGGCATTCCGGGCACCCTGTCCAATACCGCTCCGGTGGCACCCACCACCACGCTCACCACCGCAGCCCCCGGCGCCACAGGTGCTGCCACCGACGAGCGCAACACCATTGCCACCCGCAGCACCCGCAACTACGAGATGGACCGCCAAGTGCGCCACACCAAGAGCGCCACCGGCGGCGTGCAGCGCCTGAGCGTGGCCGTGGTGATCAACGAGCGCCCGCCACAAGCCCAGCCTAAAAACGACAAAGGCGAAGACCAGCCAGCCAAGCCCAACCCCTACACCCCCGAGGAAGTGGAACGCATGCAAGAACTCGTGCGCGGCGTGGTGGGCTTTGACGAAGGCCGCAAAGATGTGGTCAGCGTGGTGCAGGCCAAGTTTGAACCCGAAATCCCGGTGGACATGAGCATTCCATGGCACAAGGACGAGTCAGTCATGACCAATATCAAATCGGGCTTTTTGGGGCTGATGTTCGTGGCCTTTTTGATGGTCGTGGTGCGCCCGGTGGTGATGCACATGATGAACCGCGACAAAGAAGCCGCACAGGCCGCTGCTGAGAGCATCCAACTGGCCCAAGAAGAGACATTGGCCCTCGAAGCCGCCGCCGCCGCCACTGCCGAAGCGGCCAATGCTGAGCCTTCCGCTGCCGACACGCTCGAAGAGATGAAGGCGAAGATGAAGTCCAACAAGTCCGCCATCTCTGCCGAGATGCTCGATACTGCAAACACCTACGACGACAAGGTCGCCCTGATCCGCATGATCGTCTCCGACGACTCGGCCCGCGTGGCCAGCGTGCTCAAGAACATGATCAAACCCGGCTGATCAGCATAAAGAGTATCAAAAAATGGCAGAGAACGACTCCAAACCCACCGGCCCCGCCGCCTATACCGACGCACTGCGCCGGGAGATGGACTCCCTGACCGGCACGCAGCGCGCCGCCGTGCTCATGCTGCTGCTCGGTGAAGAGCAGGCCGCCAACATCATCCGCTACCTCAACCCCAAGGAAGTACAAGGCCTGGGCGTGGCCATGGTGCAGGTGGCCGAACTATCGCAAGAAGCGGTCAACGCGGTGCTTGACGAGTTTGTGGCCGAGATCAAGCGCCAAACCAGCCTGGGCTTGGGCACATCTGACTATGTGGAAAAAGTTTTCAAGCGCGCCTTGGGCGACGATAAGGCCGCGTCAGTGCTCGGGCGCATCAACCCCAGCCAAGGCAGCAAGGGCCTAGAGATTCTGAGCTGGATGGACGCGCGCTCGATTGCCGACATGATCAAGGCCGAACACCCCCAGGTGGTGGCGATTATTTTGTCGGTACTGGAAAACGGCGTGGCCGCTGAAGTGCTGAACTTTTTGCCCCCCGAGTCGCGCGCCGAAATCATGCAGCGCGTGGCCAGCCTGGAGACGGTGCAGCCCTCGGCCATGGTGGAGCTTGAAGCCATCATGAAAAAGCAGTTCTCCACCAACTCGACGTCCAAATCGTCCAGCCTGGGCGGCATCAAGGCCGCGGCCAATATTCTGAACCTGACCAAGACGGCGCTCGAAGCCTCGGTGATGGGCGGACTGCGCACATTGGACCCGGAGCTGATGCAGAAGATTCAGGACAATATGTTCACCTTCGAAAACCTGACCGGCGTGGACAACAAAGGCATCCAGGTGATCATGCGCAATGTCGAACCCGACCTGATGATGAAAGCCCTCAAAGGCGCAAGCGAAGCGGTCAAGGACAAGTTTCTGGGCAATATGTCCGAGCGCGCACGCGGCATGTTCAAGGACGACATGGAAGCCATGGGCCCCATGCGCCTGTCTGACGTGGAAGAAGCACAAAAAATCATCATGCGCGCCGCACGCAAACTGGCCGACGCGGGCGACCTGGTGCTAGGCGGCGGCGCCGACTATGTCTAAAGACGGTGCCGCTGGCGCGCAAGCGGACGCACGCAAGTCCGAGGTGCGCCCGGCGCGCGTCTGGCAAGCCTCCGATTTAAGCCACCCGATTGCGCCCGAGAGCGGCTTTGTGGCACGCGCCTGGCGCACCCAGCGCGAGCCGGTATTTGGCCTGACCAACTTTGATATTCCGACGGTCGATTTGCTGCCACCGCCCGCCACCCCTGAGGTGCCAGAGGCACCGGCCACCGCAGCGCTGGCTGCGCCCACCCCCCCACCGGTGGTGGAAACGCCGATAGCCACCGCCGAAGCCCTGGCCAAAGCGCGCGAAGAAGGCCGCGCCCAAGGCGCCGCCGAGGCCCGCGCCGCACTGCAAACCGAGATGGAAGACAAACTGCGCGTGGCGCTGGGCGATGACCATGCCTTGGTCAATGCGCTGGCCGATGCGCTGGCTTTGCTACAGCAAAGCCCGCAAACCTTTTTTGAGCCGCTCAAGCGCCTGGCGCTGCACCTGGCCGAACAGCTGGTGCTGGCAGAACTGGCCCTGGACGGTGGCGCCATCGAGCGCCTGGTGCAACGCTGTGTGGACGAACTGGCGCAGCACGACGAATCTTTGGTGTTGGTGGAACTCAACCCGGCTGATCTGGCCATGTTGCAGGAACTGCGCGAGCGCTCTGGTCTGGCCGAGGGCTCGGCCCTGCGCCTGCAGCCCAACGACAAGCTCCTTCCCGGCAGCGTGCGCGCCAGCGCCAACGACGCTTTGGTGGAAGACCTGATTGGTGAACGCCTGGTCGCCCTGGCCCGCGGCCTGGCCGTGGACGAACCCCGCTGGCGCGCCAGCACGGCGTTTAGCCCCGAGCGTATTGCCAGCGACCGCCTGCCCGGCACCGGCGTAGAAGACGCCCGCCCGCGCATGGCGCCCAGCGCTGCCGCCCCTATCGACGCTGGCTACGACACGGTAGCGGCCATTGACGAAATCCTGCGCGACGCAGAAGACCATGTTTAACTTTGACACCGAAGTCGACCAGGCAGTAGCCCAGCTGCGCAGTACGCGCCCGGCGCGCAGCGGCACGCTGGTGCGCCTGGTGGGCTTGCGCCTGGAGGCGCGCGGCATCATGGCGCCGGTGGGCGCGTGTTGCGAAGTGGTCGGCCAGGGCGGCAGCCGCATTGAGGCCGAAGTGGTCGGTTTTGCCGACAAAACGATTTACCTCATGCCTTTTTCCGAACCCGTGGGCATTGGTCCAGGCGCCTCGGTGCGCGTGCTGAGCGAAAGCGGCCACGCGCTCCTGGGCGAAGAACTGCTGGGCCGCGTCATTGACGCCCAGGGCGAACCCTTGGACGGCAAACCCAAACCCGCCTGCACCACCAAACTCGGCCTCTTGGGCCTGCCGCTCAACCCCATGGAGCGCGGCCCCATCAACCGCGTGCTCGATGTGGGTGTCAAAGCCATCAATGGCTTGCTCACGCTGGGGCGCGGCCAGCGTGTAGGGCTGGTGGCTGGCTCTGGCGTGGGCAAAAGCGTACTCTTGGGCATGCTCACACGCTTTACCAAGGCCGACGTCGTGGTCATTGGCCTGATTGGCGAACGCGGGCGCGAGGTGCAAGCCTTCCTTACCGAAACCCTGGGCCCCGAAGGCTTGGCCAAGGCCGTGGTGATTGCCGCCCCGGCCAATGTATCCCCCGTGCTGCGCCTCAAAGCCGCGCACCTGACCCATGTGGTGGCCGAATACTTTCGTGACCAGGGCAAAGACGTGCTGATGCTGGTCGACAGTCTGACCCGCGTAGCCCACGCACAGCGCGAGATCGGCTTGGCCATTGGCGAGCCGCCCACGTCCAAGGGCTACCCGCCTTCGGTTTTTGCGCTATTGCCCAATTTGATTGAACGCGCCGGCGTTGGGCGCCATGGGTACGGCTCGATTACTGCCATCTACACCGTGCTGGCCGAGGGCGACGACGGCAACGACCCGATTGTGGACATTGCCCGCGCCTCGCTCGACGGCCAGGTGATGCTCTCGCGCAAGCTGGCCGATGCCGCGCACTACCCCGCCATTGACCTGACCGGCTCGATCTCGCGCGTGATGCAAAACTTGCTCTCGCCCACCGATTTGAAGCTGGCCAACCGCTTTCGCCGCCTGTGGTCGCTCTACCAGCAAAACGTGGACCTGATTCAGGTGGGCGCGTACCAGGCTGGCTCCAACCCAGAAATTGACCAGGCCATTTTGCTGCGCGAGACCATGGAAAACTACCTGCGCCAGGACATGTACACCGGTGTCGAAGAAAGCAGCTGTCGCACCGACCTGCGCGTGCTGATGGAGCTCTGACACCCATGACCGCCCACGCCCCCGCAACCCGAAGCCAAGGAAAAGCCGTATGAAGATCCGCGCCTGTTGGTCCGCTTTGGAAGGCAAGGCCGAACAAAAAATCACCAAGCTGCGCGCTGAGACCGTGCAGGCCGAACAGCTGCGCGATTCGCTGCTTGCCAGCCAGCAGCGTCTGGAGCAGCTCTATGAAGAGTACCGTGTCAAGACAGCCGCGGCCGACACGTCCCGCGGCATGTCCGACGCCATGAACCAACGCCAGTTCATGTCGCAGCTTTTGACGCTGCGCGAACGGGTGGAGCGCGACATTGGCACCTCGCAGTTGCACCTGCAAACCCTGGCACACCGCATGCTGCAGGCTGAAGCCGAACGCCTGAAGATGAAAACTCTGACCGAAAACGACCGCCTTGCTGTGCAGAAGTATGTAAGCAAGCGGGAGCAGCACAGCATGGACGAACTCGGCATGCTCCAATTCAACCAGGCGCGCGCCGCATGAACCCCTCGGGCGGCCTGTTCTGGCACTGGCACGCATGGCGCCACCAGGCGCAATGGACGGCCACCTGCGCCGACATCGCGCAGTGGCTGGGCCAGATGCCGCCGTCAAAAGACCAGGCCCGAGAACTCGTAATCGTAGGCGCCAGCGCCGGCTGGATGGTGCCCAGCAGCTGGTTGCAAGGCTTTGCAACCGTCACCACCTTTGACCTGGACCGCTGGGCCGCGCCCTTGTTTCGGCTGCGCCACGGCGCGGCACTGCGCGCCTGCGACACCACTTTGCAGTGCAACACGGCTGACGCCCTGAGCGACCTTGACGCCATCCTGCAGGCCCACCCGCGCGCTTTGGTGCTGTTTGACAACGTGCTGGGTCAGCTGCGCTTTCACACCCCGTCGGTGGACGAGGCCAGCCGCCGGATTGAGACCATCACCTCCCGCATGCACGGACGGCGCTGGGGCAGCGTGCACGACGCTTTTTCTGGCCGCACCCAAGGCCACATACAAGGCAGCGCCAGCGCACCGACCATGCAGCGCAGCGTGCAGCCGCGTGCCCGGGCATTCAGCCAGACCGCCACCCGCCCGGTCGAACTCGGCCGCTTCAGCCGCCAGTTGCACGCCCAAGGTGAATGGTTGGACCACCTGACCGATCAAGTTTTTCCTGCAGGCACGCCGGTGCACCATATTGCCTGGCCTTACAGTCCGGGCTACTGCCACTGGCTGCAGGCCGGATGGATAAACCCATGACCCAAAACGCGACGCGCCACCAAAACCTGACCACCCTGGGCCGCTGGGCCGCTGGGTCCTGCTTGGTGGTGGGCACGCTGCTGTCGTCTTGCGGCGGGCAAAGCAGCGGTACCAACACAAGTGGCGGCGGACAAATAAATCCTGGCGACGGCACCACGACCAGCCTGGCGATGACAGGGGCTTACCGGGGCAACGTGACCTATGTCGGCAACCCGTACACCAGCGATTTCGTGAGCTTTCTGACACCTGAGGGTGCTTGGTATGGCTTGTATTTTTTGACGACCAGCAGCGCCAGCGTGTACCCCGACATTTACACGGGTGCGCTCAGCGTCACCAGCACAAGTTCCGCCACCATCTCGCCGCTCAAGGCCTCGCAGTTTGGCAAAGCAGTGACCACCGGAAGCGCCGCGATCACGGGAAGTTCTGCGCTGAACTACCGCATTGACCTGACTGGCATCAACCTGGCAAATAGCCAGCCGGCCAGCTTTTCCCCTAGCGCCATCACCACACTCACCGGCATTGGCGGGAGCTGGGTAGGCGATTTGAAAGACAGCCAAAGCGTCGCCGACACCGGCCTGACGCTGGGCTTTTCTGACGCAGGAACACTTACGAGTGGCGGCAGTTACGCCACCTGTGCGCTCGCCTTGCAACTAGCGCCCCAGTCGGTGTCCAGCAAGCCCTACTACACCGCCAGCCTGCAAATCAGCGGTGACACGACGACCTGTGGGCGGGTTTCCCGAAACGGCGGAAACGCCTTGTCGATGACGGGCATTGGCCTCATCCACGCCTCCCCGGTGGTCGGCAAGACCAAACGTCTCGAACTCATCCTCACCGACAGCACTGGCAGCGGCATTTCCTTTCGGGGTGACCAATGAAACCTCAAACTTTTGCCCTTGCTGCCGACTCTGATCCACGGCCCGTCCCTTTCCCCCTGACTGCGTAAACCGAGAAGCACCATGAAAAGAACCATCGTTGAAGTTATTCTGGCACTGGCCTTGGTAGGCGCTGGCGCATTTGGCTGGACCAACTGGAAAGGCAACCAAAAAGCCACCGGTCAGCTAACCGAACTCAAAGCCGCCTCAGAAGAAGCCGCCAAAGCGGCGACCGACAAGGAAGCCGCAGTCAAGGCCGCCGAAGAAGAAATGACAGCCCTGCGCGCCGAGATGGCACCGCTAGAGGGCCAGGCCCAGCAGCTCGCCGCCGTCAAGGCCGCCATGGCCAATGGCGCCACGCTGGCTGACCTGGAAGCCGCCTACAAAACGCAAAAGAATCTGTCAGCCGAACGCCAGGTGGGCCTGGGCGCCTTGCGCATGCTCACCAAGGGCGCCGAAGACCCAGCGGCCAAGGATGCGTTTCGCAAGGCGCTGCAAATGTCCGAGTTGGGCGACCGCAAAAACACCATTTGCGCCGCCCAAATCGGGCTGGCTGCAGCCGGCGAAAAAGTCACCATCATGGCCGACTGCCTGCCCAAAGGCGCCAAGGCCGCCCCGGGTGACAAGGGCGACAAGGCGGACAAACCCGGCCACGACGACAAAGCCGCCACCAAAAACGGCCACGGCGACGCCAAAGACGACGGCGATGGCAAACCAGGCGACAAGAAAGCTTCTGAAGGGCACACTGTTCACTGGTCCTACGACGGTGAAATGGGTCCCGAGCGCTGGGGCAAAGAGTTCCCCACCTGCGTCAAGGGCAAATCGCAGTCCCCCTTGGACATTCGTGGCCCCTTCGTGAAGTCCCGCACCGTGGTGACGGCCGACTACAAGGAAGGCCCCTTGAAGATGATCAACAACGGCCATACCATTCAAGTCAACGTCATGCCGGGTAGCAAAATCCGCATCGATGGCGTGCCCCATGAACTGCTGCAGTTCCACTTCCACCGCCCCAGCGAAGAAAAAATAGACGGCAAACCCATGGCCATGGTGGTGCACTTTGTGCACAAGAGCGCTGCGGGCAAACTCGCGGTAGTCGGTGTGCTGCTGAAGGAAGGCAATGAGAACCCCGGCATCAAAACCCTGTGGGCCAATATGCCCCTGGAAGAAGGCCCCGAAGTCAGCCCCGAAGGTGTGAACTTCAACCCCGCCAACCTGCTGCCACGCGAGTTTGATTTCTACAGCTACGAGGGCTCGCTCACCACACCCCCATGTACCGAGGGCGTGCGCTTCTTTATCTTGAAAACCACCGTCAACGTGGCCAAGGAACAGGTTGCCGCCTTTCCGTTCAAACGCAATGCGCGCCCGGTGCAAGAGCTCAATGGCCGTGAAATAACGACCAATTAAGACGCCGCACCCCTACCGCCCCAAGGCCCACCATGCAAAAAAAATCCTCCCTGACCTCGATTGTTTTGACCGCGCTGTTCACACTGCTGTTGGCCCTGGCCTTGGGTTGGGGGGCGGTGGAAATGGGTTTGCTTCATCTCAGCCCCACAGCGACAGGCGGGCGTGACGCGGAGTTGGATGGTCCCAATATGCTGGGCAAAAAAGGTGGCAACTTCATCTGCGAAGTCACGGTCTCCACTCCCCAGGGCGCGCTCAACTCCGAGCCCAAGGTGTATTCCGACATCATGGTGCTGGGCCTGGAGCCCGAGGCCAAATCGGGCTGGTACCAGGGTGAATACACGATGTCAGAGTCGCGCAAGGGCGCGCTGCGCATGGAAGGCACCAAGGCCTTTGTCAGCCGGCCTGCCATGTTTGAGCGCTTTGGCCAAATGATCACCCAAGAGGAGTTCACCCTGGACTTGACAGATGGCGCCTTTGTGCAAACCCTGACCTTCAAGGACGGCACGCGTCGCCACATGCTCAAGGGCATTTGCGCCAAGTTCACCAAGGCGCCGTTCAACAAATAAGCCGCGGCACCTCGCGGGCTAGCGCCTGCCAGCAATGTCCGTCGCGTGACGGCCCGCAACAGGTGCCTGCATACAATGCAGGCATGACTTTTATCGAAAAACTGGGCGCTGCCGAGCGCTACAACCAGTCCATGCTCTGCGTCGGCCTGGACCCCGATCCGGCCAAGTTCCCCCTGCAATGGCACGGTGACGCTTCTAAGATTTTTGACTTTTGCGCGGCTATTGCCGAGGCAACTGCCGACCTGGCCATCGCCTTCAAACCCCAAATCGCCTACTTTGCCGCCCACCGGGCCGAAGACCAGCTTGAGCGCCTGATGGCGCACCTGCGCCAGATCGCACCCCAGGTGCCAGTGATTCTGGACGCCAAGCGCGGCGACATAGGCAACACGGCCGAGCAATACGCCATTGAAGCCTTTGAGCGCTATGGCGCCGACGCGGTCACGCTCTCACCCTTTATGGGCTGGGACTCGGTGCAGCCTTACTTGCAATACCACGGCAAAGGCGCTTTTTTGCTGTGCCGCACCTCCAACTCCGGCGGTGACGATTTGCAAAGCCAACGCCTGGCGGACCTGCCAGGGCAGCCACCCTTGTTCGAGCATATTGCGGCCTTGGCCCAGGGCCCGTGGAACCAGAATGGACAGCTCGGGCTGGTGGTCGGCGCCACGCGCCCCTCTGAGATTGAACGCGTGCGCGCCCTGGCGCCTACGCTGCCGCTGCTGATTCCCGGCGTGGGCGCCCAAGGCGGAGACGCTGCGGCCACGGTGCGCGCAGGCTGGCGCGGCAACGCGCAAAGCACGCAAGCGCCCATCGTCGTCAATTCCTCGCGCGCCATCATTTACGCCGACAGCGGCCCCGGCTTTGCCGCAGCTGCGCGCACTGAGGCACTCAAAACCCGCGCGCTGCTAAACGCCTGCCGTGCACTGGCAGACTGATTTTTTCCTGCATTTCCCTCAATAAGGTCTGTCCCATGAAGCTTTACTACGCCCCGCGCGCACCCAACCCCCGGCGGGTGCAAATGTTCATGGCCGAAAAAGGCATTACCGGCATCACCCTGGTGCCAGTGGACCTGAACCAGGGCGAACACTTTGGCGCAGATTACCGGGCCAAAAGCCCGCAAGCCAAGGTGCCCGCGCTCGCGCTCGACGATGGCCGGGTGCTGACTGAGACCCGCGCCATCTGCAGCTACCTTGAAGGCCTCCACCCCGAAACCAACCTCATGGGCGTCGATTTTGACGAGCGCGCCTTCATTGAAATGGCCGACCGCCGGGTCGAGTGGACGCTGCTGCTGGGCATCGCCAACGGCGTGCGCCACACCCACCCGGGCCTGGCGCCCCTGGAGTCTCCCCAGTTTGCCGACTTTGGCCTTTCGCAGACCGCCAAAGTCAAAGAAGCCGCCAAGGTGTTTGACCAGCTGCTGCAAACCCAGGCCTGGATGGCCGGGCCACGATTCACCATTGCCGACATCACCGCCTTTTGCGCGCTCGAGTTTGGCCGCGCCTTGCTGAAATTCACGCCAGCGGAACTGGGCCTGACGGCACTGCAAGACTGGCGCGACCGCATGGCCGCACGCCCCAGCGCCAAAGTGGTGTAGCGCTGGGCGATGTTTCTCGCCTCCAAACTGCTGGCTTTTTTGACCGAGCCGCTGGCCTGGGTGGCGGCCCTGGTGCTGGCAGCCTTGCTGCTGCTGGGTAAAGCGCACGCTGGCGCGCCGAAAACTAGCACGCGCACCTGGAGTCTGCGCGCGCTCTGGCTGGCCTTGTTCCTGCTGCTGATTCAGGGCTGGGAGCCACTGCCTGATGCGCTGCTACGCCAACTGGAAGACCCCTATGGCCGCACGCCCTCAGCGCAGGAAGTCCAGGCCTACCAAGGCGTGGTCGTGCTCGGTGGCGCTCTCGAGGCCTCTTATGTATGGGAAGGTCGCAGCCAGGTCGCGCTCAATGGCGCCGCCGAACGCATGGTGGTGCCACTGGCCCTGCTGCGCCAAAACCCTGCGCTGCAACTGCTGTTTACCGGTGGCGAAGGCGATTTGCTGGGCCAGGGCCTGTCCGAGGCAGCGCGTGCCCGACTTTTTTACGAATCGCTGGGCCTGCCGCCAGAGAACCTGCTGGTGGAGGACCGCTCACGCACCACCTACGAAAACGCGGTATTGAGCGCCCGCATGACCGGCGTGGACCCCGCCAAGCCCTGGCTGCTGGTGACGTCTGCTTGGCACATGCGTCGCGCGCTGGCCACGTTTCAAAAGCTTGGCTGGAACGTGACGCCTTATGCGGTGGACTTTGCCACCGGCAGCCACACGCCCTGGACCGAATATTCGCTGGTGCGCGGCAGCCGCAAATGGGCTTTGCTCTTGCACGAACTACTGGGTTTACTGGCCTACCGGCTGGCCGGGCAGGCCTGAGGCACAACAAGCGCCTCAGGCCACCGCGTCCGTGGCCTTGCTGCGCATCGCCAGCACCTTGTCCACGCGCCGCCCATCCAAGTCGACCACTTCAAAGGTCCAAGCCTGGCATTCAATGCGTTCGCCCAAACCCGGCAAGTGCCCGGAGATGGACATCAGCAAGCCCGCCAGCGTGTTGTAGCGCCCGCGCTCTTCGCTGGGCAAGCCGTCCATGTCCAGCCGGGCTTTGAGCTCGCCCAGCGGCATCACGCCGTCGAGCAGCCAGCTGCCGTCCTCGCGCTCGGTGGCCCAGGCGTCGGCGTGGGCACCCATCTGCAGTTCGCCGGTAATGGCCTCCAACAGGTCGCGCGGCGTGAGCAAGCCTTGCACCACGCCGTATTCGTCCACCACAAACACCAGGCGCCCAGTCTGCAGGCGAAACTGTTCAAGCAACTCCATGCCGCTCAGGGTCTCGGGCACAAACACCGCAGGGCTGGCATGCGCGCTGATCAGTGCCTTGGGCTGCTCACGCAGGTCCAGCAGCTGCGCCACGCTGATGACCCCCACCACGTCGTCGAGCGAGCCCCGGCACACCGGGTACCAGGAATGCGCGCCCCGGTCACCGCCAGTGGCTGCCTGAGCCAGGCTGTGCGCCACGGTGTCGGCGCCGTCGAGCCACTGCACATCGGTGCGCGGCGTCATGAGCGAGGTCAGGGGTCGCTCGTCCAAGCGAAACACGTTTTGCACCATCTGGTGCTCGTGCTCCTCAATCAGGCCGGCGTCCACGCCCTCTTCCAGGCTGGCTGAGATCTCTTCCTCGGTCACCGCGCGCGCGGTGGTGGTGTCGATGCGCAGCAGCTTGAGCGTGGCCGCCGTAGTGCTGGAGAGCAGTTTGACAAAGGGTTTGGCCGCCGTGGCAAGCCACAACATGGGCCGCGCTACCCAGCAGGCCACGGCTTCCGGGTGCAGCTGGCCGATGCGCTTGGGCACTAGCTCGCCAAAAATAATGGTGGTGAATGTGATCATGGTGACCACCAGCGCAGTCGCCGAGATGGCTGCGGCCCTCTCAGACGTGCCCCAACTCTGCAACCAGGCGGCAACGCCTTCGCTAAACGCAGCCTCGCCCACAATGCCGTTGAGCACGCCAATCGAGGTGATCCCCACCTGCACCGTGGACAAAAACTGGTTGGGATTGCCCAGCAGTTCCAGCGCCGCTTTGGCCCCGTGGTTGCCGGCTTCAGCCAGCGCAGCCAGGCGAGCGCGTTTGCTGCCGGCCAGCGCCAGCTCGGACATGGCAAAAACGCCGTTGAGCAGCGTCAAAAAAACAATCAGCAAAAATTCCATGGAACTGGCGCGAAAATGAACACATGGCACTTTACTTGATTGGTGACGTCCAGGGCTGCAACAGCGCCCTGGGCCGTCTGCTGGACGAAATCTCTTTTTCCCCTAGTCGCGACACGCTGGTTTTGCTCGGCGACCTGGTCAACCGCGGGCCGGACTCGCGGGGCGTGCTGCGCCGGCTCAAGTCGCTCGACGGCGCCGCGCGCTGCCTACTGGGCAACCACGACCTGCATTTGCTGGGGATTGCCCACGGTGTGCGGGGCCCGGGTAGGGGCGACACCGTACGAGACGTGCTGGATGCGCCCGACCGCAGTGTGCTGCTGGACTGGCTGCGCCAGCAATCCACAGCGCTGCAACTCACGATCGCGGGCCACTCCGTGTTGATGGTGCACGCCGGCGTACTACCCGACTGGACCGCTGCGCAGACCCTGACGCTGGCCACCGAGCTGCAGGACGCGCTGCGCGCAAGCGACTACGGGCACTTTTTGCACGCCATGTACGGCAACACGCCCACGCAATGGAGCGATGGGCTGCGCGGCGTGGAGCGCCTGCGCGTGATCGTCAACGCGCTCACGCGGCTGCGCTTTTGCGACGCACAGGGGCGCATGGAATTTGAAAGCAAGGAAGGCCCGGGCCAGGCGCCGACAGGGTTCATGCCCTGGTTTGAGGTGCCGGGGCGGCGGACTGCCCAAGACACCGTGGTGTTTGGACACTGGTCAACGCTGGGGCCGCTGGCGCGGCGCGATGTGGTGGCCATGGACACGGGCTGCGTGTGGGGCGGCTGCCTGAGCGCCTTGGAACTCGATCCGCTGCAAGCCGACGGACCATTGCGGTGGGCCCTGCACCAGGTGCAGTGCGAAGCGGCCCAGAAGCCGGGCAAATTATGAAACCCCCGGCAATGGGCGATCAAGACCGCAGCCTTGTGGGGGCCAAACCCTCAGGCGATGCGATCAGGCACAAGGCGCGGGCCTTGTGCCCATAGCGGCTATTCGGCCTTGAACAAGGCTGCCACGCGGCGCTTGGGTTTGATATTGGCCGAAATGCTGCGCGCTCCGGTGCGCGGTGCAGATTCCCAAGAAGGAGCTGCCTCGGGCGCCACACTGGGCTCATAGGGCTTGTCGAAAAACGGATCGCGCTGGGCTGCGGGCGGGCGGGTGTAATCGCGCCGGGGTGCGCGTTCGTCGCGCGCGGGGCGGGCAAACTGACCTTCGTGGGCCACGTCGCGCACGCTGCTGGGGCTGGTGGTGCGCGGGGCGCGGCGGGAGTCGTCTTGCGTGCCTTCGCTGTACATGCGCCGGCCGTCATTGATGCGGCCCTGGCTGCGGATGTCGGGCAGGTTTTCTTCAAATTCGATTGCTTCGAGCTCAATCTTGACCTTGATCAGCTTCTCGATGTCAGCCATCAGGCGCGCATCGTTCTTGCCGCCGACAAAGCTCACGGCCAGGCCAGAGGCGCCAGCGCGACCGGTGCGGCCAATGCGGTGCACATAGTCTTCGGCATTAAAGGGAATGTCAAAGTTGAAAACGGCTGGCACGTCCTTGATGTCCAGACCGCGGGCGGCGACATCGGTGCACACCAGCAAGTCCACTTCGCCGCTCTTGAAGGCTTCAAGCGCCTTGAGCCGCTCGTCCTGGCTCTTGTCGCCGTGCAAGGCGGTGGTTTTCAGGCCCTCGCGCTCGAGCGAACGCGCCAGACGCGCGCAACCGAGCTTGCTGTTGACAAACACAAAAGCCTGTTTCATGCCCCGGGTCTTGAGCACATGGTGCAGGGCGCGGCGCTTGTCGTCTTCGCCCACACTGTAGAAGTGTTGTTCGACGGTCGATGCCGTGGCGTTGGAGCGAGCCACCTCGATGGTGACTGGGTTTTGCAGGTAGCTGCTGGCCAGGCGCTTGATCTCGGACGAGAACGTGGCCGAAAACAGCAGCGTGGTGCGCTGCTTGGGCAGGTAGCTCAGGATACGCTGCAGGTCCGGCAAAAAGCCGATGTCGAGCATGCGGTCGGCCTCATCAAGCACCACGTACTCCACCTGGTTGAGCACCGCGTTTTTGGCTTCGATGTGGTCCAGCAGCCGTCCGGGTGTGGCTACCAGTACTTCCACGCCTTTTTTCAGCTCGAGGGTCTGGCCCTTCATGTCCATGCCGCCAAACACCACGGCGCTGCGCAAGTTGGTGTATTTGGCGTAGAGCTTGACCTGTTCGGCCACTTGTACCGCGAGTTCACGCGTGGGCAACAAAACCAAGGCGCGCACTGGGTGGCGCGCGGGCGAGGTGGATGCGTTTTCGTGCTTGAGCATGCGCTGCAGCAGGGGTAGCGCAAAGGCCGCCGTTTTACCGGTTCCGGTCTGGGCAGCGCCCATGACGTCTTGTCCGGTGAGCACCACCGGAATGGCCTGCGCTTGGATCGGCGTCATGGTCTCGTAGCCCATTTCAGCCACGGCACGCGCCAGCGGGGCGGACAATTGGAGCTGCGAAAACGCCATCACAGCGTTGTCTGTGCCCAAGGCTTCAGTGGTAGCGGGGGAGGTGTTTTCAGTAATCAAGTCAGGCATGCATAGCAAAAATGGTTGCTATCCATCCGATAGCAGGTCTGCCCCGAGAAGGCGGGGAACAGCGCGCATTATCCCCGAAGCGGCAGATATCAGGTTTTGGGCAGCGTCACGCCGGTTTGACCTTGGTATTTGCCACCCCGGTCTTTGTAGCTGGTCTCACACACTTCGTCGCTCTCGAAGAACAACACCTGGGCGCAACCTTCGCCCGCATAAATCTTGGCCGGCAGCGGCGTGGTGTTGGAAAACTCCAGCGTCACATAACCCTCCCATTCGGGCTCAAACGGGGTGACGTTGACGATGATGCCGCAGCGCGCATAGGTGGATTTGCCAAGGCAAATGGTCAGCACATTGCGCGGTATGCGAAAGTACTCAAGCGTGCGCGCCAGCGCAAAACTGTTGGGCGGGATGATGCAGACGTCGTCGTAAAAGTCCACAAAGCTCTTTTCGTCAAAGTTCTTCGGATCAACGACAGTGCTGTGAATGTTGGTAAACACCTTGAACTCGGGCGCGCAGCGGATGTCGTAGCCGTAGCTGCTGGTGCCGTAGGAGATGATCTTTTTCCCCTCGACCTGGCGGACCTGGCCGGGCTCGAAGGGCTCGATCATGCCAGTGGATTCAGCCATGCGGCGTATCCATTTGTCGCTTTTGATGCTCATGGGGTGGGGCTCCTGGTGTTGGGCTTGATTGTACGTAGGGCTATTTGCGGTATCCGAGCCCCGTTTCGCCCGGTGGGACCTTAGTTTCCCCGCCTATCCCACCAGCCCCCTTTCCTCCCCGGCGGTGAGGAAAGGGGGAGCGAACAGCCACATTTGGTTACGTCGCTTCGGCTAGTGCACCACCGGGAAACGCTTGTTTTCAGGAGCGGCGCCCTCGCCGCGAATCTGCGCTTCGCTGGAAATGACAGGCCCTGAAGTCATTCGCGGCGAGGGCGCCGCTCCGGGGAATCGGACGCTATGTGCCCGCGGCAATGAGCGAATCGGGCGCTAGACGCCCGAAGCAATCACCGTGCGCTCCACCACCCGGTCATCCCCCAGCACGATCACCGAAAACAGCAGTTCTTCCAGTGACCCGGCCAGTGCCGTCTTACGTGAGAGCAGCGGCGTGGCGCGGGGGTTGAGGACCACGAAGTCGGCTTCGCAGCCAGGCAGCAGGTTGCCCACGATGCCACCCAGACCCAGGGCTTGGGCGGCGCCTGCAGTGTGTTGCCACCAGAGTTGCTGCGGTGTGAGCGACAGGCCGGTTTTGGTCTGGCCCTCGCGCGCCACGTAATAGGCCGCCAGCATGGTGTGAAAGGGGCTAAAGCTGGTGCCACCGCCCACGTCGCTGGCCAGGCCGTAGCCAAAGCCCATGCGGTCGGCGCCCTCAAAGTCAAAAAAGCCACTGCCCAAAAACAGGTTGCTGGTGGGGCTAATGGCAGCCACAGCACCGGTTTCGCGCATCAGGGCACGGTCGGCGTCGTCAAAGTGGATGCAATGGGCGTAGACGGCGCGCTGGCGCAGCAGGCCAAAGTCGGCATAAGTGGCCAGGTAGCTCGAAGATTGCGGGAACAGCGTGCGCGCCCAGGCGATTTCGTCCTTGTTTTCGGCCACGTGGCTTTGGATCCAGACGTCCGGGTAGCGCGCCGCCAGTTCACCCGCGCCGCGCAGCTGCACGTCAGTTGACGTGGGGGCAAAGCGTGGAGTGATGGCGTAGCCCAGGCGGCCCTGGCCGTGCCAACGCTGGATGAGCGCTTCGGACTCGATCAGGCTTTGCTCTGCGGCGCTGTTGCCTAGGCCCGGCTGGTTGAGCAGCGCTGCCGGGGCGTGGCGGTCCATCAGGCACAGGCCCGTAATCAGCCGCATCTGGCGCGCCTGGGCCTGGGCAAACAGGGCGTCTACCGAAGTACGGTGCGACGTGGCAAAGGCCAGCGCCGTGGTTACGCCGTTGCGCAGCAGCTCGTCAACAAAAAACGCCGCGGACTCGGTGGCGTAGTGCGCGTCGGCAAAGCGCTGTTCTTCGGGGAAGGTGTAGTTTTCCAGCCAGGGCAACAGGCCTGCGGCGGGCGAGCCGATGACATTGGTTTGCGGGAAATGCACATGCATGTCAACAAAGCCCGGCGCGATGATGCGTCCGGGCAAGTGTTCGACCGGCAGGCGGCAATAGTGGCTTGAGAGCGCACGCCAGCTGCCGATGGCTTGCACCACCTGCTGGCCCTGGGCGTTGGGGCCGACCACCAAGAGGCCATCTTCTTCATAACGTACGCTGGCCGGACCCTGCCCGGGATCGGCAAACCAGAGCAGGCTGGCGCGGTAACCCCGCATTAGGCGCGCCCAAGGGTGCAGCCGTCGCCCACCGAATCGCGCCACACCCGCACCTGGGACAGGCCTTCAAAGTGGGGCAAGAGCGCCTGCCAGATGAAGGCGCACAGGTTTTCCAGCGTGGCCGGGCCCAGGCCGGGCACGTCGTCGAGCATGCGGTGGTCGAGCTGGGGGCGCAACTGCTCGATGTGCAGGCGTACCAGGCCCAGGTCCACCACCATTCCAGTGGCCGGATCGCGCGCGCCGCTGACGGTGACTTCGGCGTAGTAGGTGTGGCCGTGCACGCGCAGACTGCCTTCGCGCTCTATGTCGCGCTGCAGGGTGTGGGCGGCGTCAAAGAAAAATTTCTGGCTGACGCTGAAATGTCCGTTGGGGGCTGGGGCGTGGCTCATCGGATTCCGGTCATTTTGTGGGTTTGCAAGCTGAGCTTCCAGGCCGGGTTTTGCAGGCACAAGTCGATGCAGATTTCGGTGTTTTTGGCGCGCAGGATGTTGTCCATGGGCTGCAAATAGTGGTTCTCAAAAGACAGGTCTTGCATCGTTTGCAAATCTTCCAGCACAAACCCGGCTTGCGGCCAGACCAGCTTGAGCTCCTGACCCCGGCGCTGCACCCGGGGCGCACCGGCCTTGAAACTCACGCAAATCCAGTCAATGCCCGCAGGCGCCGCCAGAGTGCCATTGGTTTCCACTGCAATCTTGAAACCTTGGGCGTGCAGTGCATCAATGAGGGCCGTGTCCACTTGCAGCAAGGGCTCGCCGCCGGTCAGCACCACAAAGCGGTGCGCGCTGCCGTTGGCAGGCCACAGCACGGCAATTTGCGCGGCCAGGGCCTGGGCGCTGTCAAAACGCCCGCCCAAGGTGCCGTCGGTGCCGACAAAGTCGGTATCGCAAAACTGGCAGATGGCGGTGGCGCGGTCTTGTTCGCGGCCCGACCACAGATTGCAGCCAGCAAAACGGCAAAACACGGCAGGCTTGCCGGCGTTAGCCCCTTCGCCTTGCAAGGTGTAAAAAATTTCCTTGACCTGGTAACTCATGGCGCCACCGCCACGGATGGCAATGCGCCGACAAGGCAAGGGGTTTCGCGGACGGTCGAGCTGAAAGCGACGACGATCGCAGCGAGGTTTTTGTACATGGTAGTCCTCTACATGGCCCGGAAAAGCAAAACTCCCCGCTGCGCCAGACACGCTGCTGTGGGAGCGGGCGAGTTTACAAGGCTGGCGCCATGGAGCGCGGTGCCCGCAAAGCCTTGCCAGGCGAGTCGATTTGAGGCGTGTCTTTGCCATGGGACAAAGTGCCATTGTTTGGCCAGTGCTACGATCCGCGCCGCATACTGGCCACAGGCCACCCTGCAGCCCCCACTTTTTTTGAACCCCTTCGCATGAACCGCGCGCACAACGCTTTCTCAAACGACACACCAAACCCCGCCCGCACCGTGGAATGGCCAACCTGGCTGCTCATTGGCGTGGTCTATGGCAGCTGGTTGATGGCGCTGGCCTGGTACGCGCATGGGGGCGCATCGGGGGCGCTTTTCGCCCTGGTTGTGGTCTGCGCCTGGTATATGAGCCTGCAGCACGAACTGGTGCATAACCACCCCAGCCCCTACGCCTGGCTCAACCGTTGGTTTGGCTTGCTACCCATCGCCGTTTGGTACCCGTTTGACATTTACCGGCGCAGCCATTTGGCCCACCACCGCGACGAGTTGCTCACCTACCCAGGTCAAGACCCTGAGAGTAATTACCTTGACCCGAAAGACTATGCCCAGCGCAGTTCGCCCATGCGCGCGCTGCTGTTGGCGCAGCGCACCTCACTCGGGCGCTTCTTGATTACCCCGGCCTTTGCGATCTTTAATCTGCTGTGGCCGCTACGCCAAGGGGCGTACTGGCGCAGCCCCAAGATGCGCTGGACCTGGGTGCAGCATGCCGCGCTGCTTGCGCTCACCCTTTGGGCTATCCAAACCTGGACCGGCATGTCGCCATGGACCTACATCTTGTGTGTCAGCTATCCCTGCTTGGGGCTGGCGTTTATGCGGTCGTTTTTCGAACACCGCCCCGCTGCGCTGCCCGCGCACCGCATTGTGGTCAATGAAGCGGCCTGGCCCTGGCAGCTTTTGTACCTGAACAACAACTTCCACGCAGTACACCACGCCCAGCCCAACCTGCCCTGGTACGAGATACCCAAGGCGTATTGGGCGCAGCGCGACTCCTTTGTTCAGGGCACGGGCGGCTTTTTGCTGCCTGGCTACACGTGGCTTTTTGTACGCCACGCTTTTTCGCCCATCGACCACCCCGCCCAGGTCACACGGCCGCAAAACAGCACAGCCCCAAAACCATGAGCGCGGCATGACCGCACGCCTGGCGTCCCTGCCCATGTACCTGGCAAACCGCAACGCCGTGGCGACGCTGTGGGACCTGCTGCGCCAAAACCTGGCGGAAGCTGGTCTGCAGCGCCTGCCCCAAGCCCTGCGCTGGCCGCCGGACTACCCCGCCCATTGGCTAGACCCCAATCTGCTGATAAGCCAAACCTGCGGCTACCCCTTTACCGACGACCTGGCAGGCAAGGTGCAATTGTTGGGCGCGTTTGCCTATGACGCGCCGCAGTGCAGCGGCATTGCGTGCCGCAGTGTGCTGGTGGCGCGCACCGAGCATGGGCACTTGGGGCTGGAAGGCTTTCATGGCCTGCGCGCAGCTTTTAACGCGCCCAACTCGCAGTCGGGCTACAACGCGTTTCGCGCCCTGGTTGCGCCCCTGGCCACCCAGGGGCGGTTTTTTGCCAGCGCCGTAGAAACCGGGGGCCACAGTGAATCGGTGGACGCAGTGCGCGAAGGCCGTGCCGACCTGGCAGCGATTGACTGTGTCACCTACGCCGCGCTGGCGCGCTACACGCCGCTGGCCACACAGGGCCTGCGCATCATCGCCACGACTGAGGACTATCCCGGCTTGCCGCTGATTACCGCGCAAGGCACGTCAAAGACCGAAATCGCGTTGATGCAAAGCTCCTTGCGCTCGCTGATGAACAGCGCGCAAGCGACGCCCGTTTTGCAAGCGCTGAACATCCTTGGTTTTGAGGTGCCCGAGCCCGGCGTCTACCAACGCTGCGTGGACATGCGCGAAACGGCCCAGGCACTGGGCTACCCACTGCTGGCTTAGGCTCTGTTGGCGGCCTCAGCAGGTGCCAAAGGTGATGCCCGACTGCATTAAGTAGCGCCGGTAGGCTGCCGAGGCCTTGTCGGCGGCTGTATGCGCTTCGGCCTGCAGGTTCAGGGGCAGGCTGCGGGGCGTTTGCGACTCGAGCACCGGCTGGTCTTGGGTGAAGATGGTGTGCTGAAAGGCCTGCAGCTTCTCGTCAGGCGATTCAAAGTCGGCCACCGCCAGCCGAAACCAGACGCGGCTGAACTGCGGCGACACCGGGCAAATCAACAGCGCAATCGACTCGCGCCAGCCGTCTACTGCGGTGGTGCCTGCCTCGGGAATTTTGGTCAGCACTGCGGTGTAGGGCGCGGTGACCTCATAGCTGTATTCCACCAGCGCGGTCTGGGTGGAATGCAGGTTGGACTGCGGCTGCCAAGCGCGGCAATTGGTGGCCAGCAGGCCGGTGGGCGTGGGGGTGACCTGGTAGTCGGCGATCGCAGTCGCATCGCGCGCGCCCAGCCAGCCTTCGTGCACAAAGCCAAAGTGCGCCATGTCCAGAAAATTTTCCACAATGCGCGGTGCACTCGTCGCCACGTCATAAGGACCGCAATTGACCTTGCGCAGGCGCGCGTCCGTCTCGGCGCCAAAGCCGGGCAGCGAGTTGGCTACTGATTCAGTCGCCGGTTTCGCCAGCCGTACCCACAACAAACCATAGACCTCTTGCGCCTCAAAGGTGCGCGCGCTGTGCTTGGGGCTGGGCACAAAACCGGGCAAGGCGGGCACGTGCACGCAGTCGCCACGGCCCACAAATTGCCAGCCGTGGTAGGGACATTCAAGCTGACCCGCGCACACCCGACCCAAGGACAAGCGCGCGCCCCGGTGCGGGCATTGGTCGGCCCAAGCGTGGGCCACACCTTGGGCGTCGCGCCACAGCACCAGCGGCTGGGTGAGCAATTGCGCGGCAAGCGGCTGCACGCCCAAGGCGTCGGCCAGCGACACGGGGTGCCACAACGAGGCTTCGACGGCGAAGGGCAAATCGGGAGTGGTCATGGGCTCGATTGTCAGCGCGCGGCGCGCTCAAACTGCAGGCGGGCGCTGCGTCTGGCGCAAAAACCAGTCCACAAACAAGGCCTCACCCCGGCGCACATTGGCCTGCCAGTCCTTGGCTGAATCGGCATTGGCGTCGTCCGACACAAATTTGAACGCGCGCCAAGCCACGTTTTGGCGGGCGCAGACGCTGGCCACCGCATACAGCTCCATGTCCACCAATTGCACGCCTTGCGTTTCAAACCAGGGGTCGGGCGCGGTGACAAAGCTGTCGCCCGTGCCGCACACTACGCCATCACGCCCTGAGTGCAGCGTGTGGCTGCCCTCCTGAAAAGGCGTGGCCCCGCGCGGCGCCAGCGGTTCGGCGTTCATGTCACGCTGCAGCACGCTGGCCACTTCGACCAGCCCCGACGGACAAGGCGCCACCCGACCGGCATAACCAAAGTTGATCACCAATTGCGGCGCATGCGCGCGCAGCGCTTGCACCGTGGCATAGGCGGCGTTGACCTTGCCCACGCCCGTGTAGCACACGGTGGCGTGCGTGCCGAGCAAGGCCGCGTCGAGCTCTTGGGGCAAGGCGACCAAGACCAAAATCGCGCCGGGGGGAATTTCCTGCATGGTGTTGAAGGCTCACAAAAATGAATGCGTGAAAACAATTCGCGCCAAGAAAAACCACGGCCAACAAGTCGCGCAGGCGCCTCGTGCAAACCGCTTGTTTTGACACAAGTCAAGCGCATGGTAAACGCCCGCACCCCACAATGGCCGCATGGATTTTTCACCTTCTGCTGAAGGTCGGCGCCTGCGGGACAAAGCCGACGCATTTTTTGACCGCTACCTGCTCCCCCACAACCCGGCCTGGCATCAGAGCGTGGCCCAGAGCGTGTACCCGCCGCCGTTTTTGGAAGACCTCAAGACTCTGGCGCAAGACGAAGGCTTGTGGAACCTGTTCCTGCCGCGGCTGCTGCCCCATGAACCCGGCACCCGATTGCGCAACCTAGATTACGCACCCATTGCCGAACTGCTGGGGCGCCTGCCCTGGGCGTCCGAGGTGTTCAATTGCAGCGCGCCCGACACCGGCAATATCGAACTGCTGCACCGCTTTGCCAACCCGGCGCAACGCAGCCAGTGGCTTGCGCCCTTGCTCTCGGGCACGATCCGCTCGGCTTTTGCCATGTCCGAGCCCGACGTGGCATCGTCGGACCCCACCAATCTGCAAACCGAGGTGGCGGTGGATGGCGACGAGCTGCTGCTCAACGGCCGCAAATGGTTTATCACCGGCGCGGCGCATCCGCAATGCAAACTGCTGATCGTGATGTGCCGCCACGCCAGCAGCAATGCGGCAAGCGCCCCAAGCACGCCTGATGCCAACACCACACACGCGCAGCACCACCGCCACAGCATGGTGCTGGTGCCCATGAACACGTCAGGCGTGGAAGTGCTGCGCAATATCCCGGTGCTTAAGCACCTGGCGCCCGAGGGCCACTGCGAGATTCGCTTGCGCCAGGTGCGCGTGCCGCGCGACCACGTGCTCGGCACCTGGGGCGAGGGCTTTGCCATGGCGCAAGCCCGACTGGGGCCAGGCCGGGTGCACCACTGCATGCGCACCATTGGCCAGTGCGAGCTCGCGCTGCAGCTGGCTTGCGAGCGGGTGCTGGAGCGCCAGGCCTTTGGCCGGCGCCTGTCCGACTTTGCCAATGTGCAAGACTGGATTGCCGATTCGCGCATCGAGATCACGCAGGCGCGCCTCTTGGTGCTGCAACTGGCCTGGCGCCTGGACTGCGAGCCCGATGCGCACGCGCAGATCAAGTCTGACACCGCGGCTGCGAAGGTGGTGGCTGCCCGCCTGCAAACCCGGGTGGTGGAGCGCGCCATCCAGATTTTTGGCGCCATGGGGCTGTCCCCCGACACGCCGCTGGCCGACTTCTGGTCCTGGGGCCGCGCCATGCACCTGATGGACGGCCCTGACGAAGTGCATTTGCGCACCGTGGCCCGCGTCGAGCTCAAAGCCGCCCAAGCCCGCGCAGGCGAGGGTGCGCGCTACTTCACCACGCCGGAACAGCTGCAGACGCCGCCACGGATTCGCTAGCATGAAGGGTAAGCAATTTGTTGCTGCACATTTTTTAAGCACGAATCACGCAAATGACCTGCCCCGCTGGCGTGCGGATTCCCTGCGCACTGCGCACATCGCTGCGGACATGCGCCATCGTGGTCGATTTTTTAACCAAGCGAGCAGCACATGCGCGGGTGCTTAGCGAGCAAGGTCTTAGCTACACCCAAAGCTTGGAAACAGTTAGTATGGGTTCCACCCGGCGGTAGTGCAACACTTGATATTTCCGGGCTTCACCCAGCAGCGGCAGAACAGCAGCTTGTGCCCTAGCTAACGAGCAAACCCGATCCGCCCCGAAGCAAAGTACACATTAACTTGTGCGAAACGCAGGCGTGGAGGATTTAGAAATATTTTAAAAAGCAGATCCCCTATGCCGCAAACCATGAATTCTGACCAAGACCCTGGAACCCGGGAGATCGTGACCGAAGTACGGCGCGAAGAAGCAGTTCTTAAGGCCGGCGCTTTGCAAAATGCGATCCTCAACAGCGCCAATTTCTCAAGCATCGCCACCGATGAAAAAGGCGTCATCCAGATTTTCAACGTGGGGGCCGAGCGCATGTTGGGCTACACGGCCGCCGAAGTGCTCAACCGAATCACACCGGCAGAAATTTCTGATCCGCAAGAGGTGATTGCGCGCGCCCTGGCCCTGAGCCAGGAGCTGGGCACCACGATTGCGCCAGGCTTTGAGGCGCTGGTGTTTAAGGCATCGCGCGGGATTGAGGACATTTACGAGTTGACCTACATCCGCAAGGACGGCAGCCGCTTCCCGGCGGTGGTGTCGGTCACGGCCTTGCGCGACATTAACGCCCAGGGCACCATCATTGGCTACTTGCTGATCGGCACCGACAACAGCGCGCGCAAACAGGCAGAGGAAGCCTTGCTCAAGGCGGGCGCGCTGCAAAGTGCTATTTTCAACAGTGCCAACTTTTCCAGTATCGCCACCGACGCCAAGGGCGTCATCCAGATTTTCAACGTGGGGGCCGAGCGCATGCTGGGCTACACGGCCGCCGAAGTGCTCAACCGAATTACGCCGGCAGAAATTTCTGATCCGCAAGAGGTGATTGCGCGCGCCCTGGCCCTGAGCCAGGAGCTGGGCACCACGATTGCGCCAGGCTTTGAGGCACTGGTGTTCAAGGCATCGCGCGGGATTGAGGATATTTACGAGCTGACCTACATCCGCAAGGACGGCAGCCGCTTCCCGGCGGTGGTGTCGGTCACGGCGCTGCGCGACGCCGACAAAGTGATCATTGGCTACCTCTTGATCGGCACGGACAACACGGCGCGCAAACAGGTAGAGGCCGAGCAAAAAAAGCTGGATCAGCGCTTGCGCGACCAGCAGTTCTACACGCGCTCCCTCATTGAGTCCAACATCGACGCGCTGATGACCACCGATCCGTCGGGCATCATCACGGACGTTAACAAAGAGATGGAGGCGCTCACCGGATGCACCCGCGACGAATTGATTGGTGCGCCGTTCAAGAGCTACTTCACTGACCCCGAGCGGGCCGAAGCGGGCATCAAGCGGGTATTGAGCGAAAAAAAGGTCACCAACTACGAGCTCACTGCATGTGCCCGCGACGGCAAGAAGACGGTGGTGTCTTACAACGCGACCACCTTCTATGACCGCGACCGGACATTGCAAGGCGTGTTCGCCGCGGCGCGTGATGTCACAGAGCGCAAACGTTTCGAGCAGGCCTTGCAGGAAACCAACGTGGAACTGGAGAGCGCCAAATCGGCCGCAGAAAAAGCCAACCTAGCGAAATCGGATTTTCTGTCGGGCATGAGCCATGAGCTGCGTTCGCCGCTCAATGCCATCCTCGGTTTCGCGCAGTTGATGGAATCAGCCTCGCCGCTGCCCACGGATTCACAGAAAGAAAGCATTGGGCAGATTCTTCAGGCGGGCTGGCATTTGCTCAACCTGATCAACGAGATTCTTGACCTTGCAGTGATTGAAGCGGGCAAAGTAACACTGTCACTTGAACCCGTATCGCTGGCCGAAGTCATGTCCGAATGCCAGGCCATGGTGGAGGCTCAGGCGCAGCAGCGCGGCATTCGCATGACTTTCCCCAGCTTCGATCAAGCCTGCTTTGTCTGGGCCGACCGCACGCGTTTGAAGCAAGTCTTCATCAACCTGCTCTCTAACGCCATTAAGTACAACCAAGCGCATGGCACGGTAACTGTGCAATGCACGGCCCTGGCACCGGAGCGCATGCGCATCAGCGTCACGGACACCGGCGAAGGATTGGAGCCCGAAAAACTCGCTCAACTTTTCCAGCCCTTCAATCGCCTGGGCCAAGAGGCCGGTGGCGTGGCGGGCACAGGAATCGGCCTGGTGGTGACCAAGCAACTGGCCGAGCAGATGGACGGGGTTCTTGGCGTAGAGAGCACGGTCGGCACCGGAAGCGCGTTTTGGATCGAATTGCGCTCAACCGCCGCGCCTGAGCTCTCTTCAGGCCATAGCGAGCTCGATGCGCCCATGCAGCACAAAAAAACGCCCAACGCCCGCCAGCGCACCCTGCTCTACATAGAGGACAACCCGGCAAACATGCGATTGATTGAAGAACTCATCGCACGCCGCGCGGACATCCGCTTGCTGACCGCGGTCAACGGAACGGCGGGCATTGAGCTGGCGCAAGCAAATGCGCCCGACATGATTTTGCTCGACATCAACTTGCCAGGCATCAGCGGCATTGAAGTGCTGAAAATCTTGCGCGAAGACCCTGCAACCGCGCACATACCCGTAGTCGCCCTGAGCGCCAACGCCATGCTGCGGGACATCGAATTGGGCATGGAGCTTGGTTTTTTCCGCTACCTAACCAAGCCCATTAAGGTAGAAAATTTCATGGCAACCTTGGACGTGGCACTGGAATTTTCCCAGAACGCGGCAGGTGCTTTGCAGCCTGAGCACCCTGAAGCCTAATGTAGAAAACTTGCACGAAAGGAAGCAATTTCAAGTGATAAATGCAGCTGACATTTTGAAGGCCAATCTTCTGATCGTGGACGACCAAGCGGCCAACGTGCTGCTGCTCGAGCGCGTGTTGCGCGGCGCAGGCTACCTTTGCGTTACCTCAACGCAAAACCCGCTCGAAGTCTGCGAACTGCACCGCCAAAACCACTACGACCTCATCTTGCTTGACCTCCAGATGCCCGGACTGGACGGATTTCGGGTGATGGAAGGCCTGCACGAAATCGAAGCAGGAGGCTATTTGCCCGTTCTTGTCATCACCGCTCAACCGGCTGAAAAGCTGCGCGCATTGAAAGCGGGCGCAAAAGATTTCGTCAGCAAACCGTTTGATCTTGCCGAGGTGCTTGCCCGTGTTCACAACCTGCTGGAGGTGCGCCTTTTGCATTTGGAGACAAAGAAACTCTACGAGCAAGTGCTGGCAGAGCAAAAAGTATCGGAGCGGCTGCTGCACAACGTGCTGCCACACGCCATTGCCGAACGTTTGAAAGGCCGACCTGAAATCATGGTCGATGATTTCACGGAAGTCATTGCCGACAGCTTTCCCGAGGTCACCGTGCTGTTTGCCGACATCGTGGGTTTTACGAAATTTTCCGAAGGGGTAAGCGCTGAGGTCATGGTGGACGTGCTCAACGACATCTTCACCCGCTTTGACAGCATTACCGACCATCGCGGCCTAGAGAAGATCAAGACCATTGGCGACTCCTACATGGCAGCATCCGGGTTGCCAATACAGGTTGCAGATCACGCCCAACGTGCGGCCCACATGGCTTTAGACATGCTCGAAGTCATGATTCGCTTCAATGCGCAAAGCCCCTACCAATTGGAAATTCGCATTGGAATGAGCACGGGCGCGGCCGTGGCTGGCGTCATCGGCAAGCGCAAATTTCTCTACGACCTGTGGGGCGACGTGGTGAACACGGCCAGCCGCATGGAGTCGCACGGCGTTGCCGGGCGAATTCAGATGACCGATGCGACGCGCCAGGCGCTGGGGCATCTGTTTCTTGTTGAGAGACGCGGCGCCATTGAAGTCCCGGGCAAGGGCGAAATGAATACTTGGTTTTTAAATGGGCGAAGCACGTCAGCGCTTGCGCAGCCACTGGCCTGGCCCACTCCTTAAGAGGCTGGCGCCTTCCTATCTCGGTCACTGCCCGAAATTAGTAAGTGGCAAATGGAAAATGGCAACTCAGGGCCGCTATTTGGCGCCGCTGGCGTGCGTGCAGACCAAAAAAAGGCCGCTCAAGAGCGGCCTTTTCGCTTGCAGTTGAGAAGGATTACTTCGCGCCGGGCACCTTGCCTTCCACGCCCTTGACGTAGAAGTTCACGCCGCTCAAGAACTTGTCGTCAGCGACTTCGTCTTTCTTAAGCAAAGTCTTGCCGGTGTTGTCCAGCAGGGGGCCCTTCCAGATGGAGAAGCTTCCGTCTTTCAGGCCGGCCTTGACTTCGTCCACCTTGGCTTTGGTCTCGGCTGGCACATCTTCGGCAATCGACACCAGGTCAATCGCGCCTTCTTTCACGCCCCACCACACGCCGCCCGTGGTCCAGGTGCCTTCCAGGGCGTCCTTGGTGGCCTTGATGTAGTACGGAGTCCAGTTGATAACGGCTGAAGCCAGGTGGGCTTTAGGGCCGTATGCGGTCATATTCGAATCCCAACCGAAGGCGCGCTTGCCCTTGTCCTGGGCGGTTTTAAGCACAGCCGGAGAGTCGGTGTTCTGGAACAGCACGTCCGCACCGCCGTTGATCAGGCTGGTGGCCGCTTCGGTTTCTTTGGGTGGGTTAAACCACTCGTTGACCCACACCACTTTGGTCTTGATCTTGGGGTTGCTGGTTTGAGCGCCCAGGGTGAAGCTGTTGATGTTGCGGATAACTTCGGGAATTGGCACCGAAGCCACCACGCCCAGCGTGCCGGTCTTAGTCATCTTGCCTGCGATCACGCCGGCCATGTACGCGCCTTCGTAGGTGCGGCTGTCGTAAGTGCGCATGTTGTCGGCAGTTTTGTATCCGGTGGCGTGCTCAAACTTGACGTCCTTGAAATCGGGGGCCACTTTGAGCATGGTTTCCATGTAACCAAAGGTGGTGCCGAAAATCAGCTTGTTGCCTTGGGTGGCCATGTCGCGGATGACGCGCTCAGCGTCTGCGGACTCTGGCACGTTTTCAACAAAGGAGGTCTGGATCTTGTCACCAAACTCTTTTTCCAGCGCCTTGCGGGCGTTGTCGTGGGCAAAAGTCCAACCGCCGTCGCCGACGGGGCCGACATAAGCAAACGCGATCTTTAGTGGCTCGGACTTGGCGGGCGCTGAGACAGACGCTGCGGGCGCGGCTGCAGGCGCTGACGCTTCTTCTTTTTTTCCGCAGCCCACCAAGGCGGCAGCTGCCACGGCGGTCAGCGCTGCGAGTTTGAGCAGCGAACGTTTTTGCACATCTGTCATTTCATTTCCTTTGTTAAAGAGGGAGGTCAGCGGTAAAAATCAGGATCCAGGGTAAAACGGTTTCCCGATGGACGCGGGCATATTAATCCGAATCCAGGCCGGATTGCGCGAAATCAGCGCCAAAACTACGATGGTGGCGACATAGGGCAACATGCTCAGCACCTGGCTAGGCACGTCCACCCCGATGCCTTGCAGGTGGAATTGCAGCATAGTCACACCACCAAACAGATAGGCGCCCAGCAGCACGCGCGCGGGCCGCCAAGTGGCAAAAGTGGTGAGCGCCAGCGCAATCCAGCCCTTGCCCGCCACCATGCCCTCGACCCACAGCGGCGTATAAATAATGGAGATATAGGCACCCGCCAGGCCGCACAGCGCGCCGCCCGCCAACACGGCACCAAAACGGATCCAGCGCACCGGGTAACCCAGCGCATGCGCCGACTCGGGCCGCTCGCCCACGCTGCGCAGCAACAGCCCGGCGCGGGTGCGGTACAGCCACCACACCAGCGCTGCGGCAAACAACACGGTCAAGTACACCAGCGGATGGTGTTTGAACAGCGCCGAGCCCAAAAACGGGATGTCCGACAGGCCCGGAATGGCAAAACTCGCGCGTTCGGGCATTTTTTTCTGCACATAGCTCACCCCGGCAAAGGCCGAGAAGCCCGCGCCAAACAGGCTCAGCGCCAGGCCCGTGGCGTATTGGTTGGTATTGAGCCAAATGACGAGCGCGCCAAAAATGGCGGCCATCACCGCGCCGGCCAGCATGCCCGCCGCAAAACCCAGGGTGTCGCTGCCGGTGTGGACCACCGCTGCAAACCCAGCGATTGCCGCACACAGCATCATGCCTTCGGCACCCAGGTTGACGATGCCGGCCTTTTCGTTGATCAACAAGCCCATGGAGGCAATGGCCAGCACAGTGCCGGCGTTCAAGGTGGCGGCAATCAGGAGCGCGTAGGGTTCCATGGACTTGGGCGCTCCTTAAAGCGTGGCAACAGTGCGCGCCTGGCGCACCAAACGGTAATTGACCAGGGTGTCGCAGGCCAGCAGGGTGAACAAAAGCAAGCCCTGGAACACGCCGGTGAGCGACTTGGGCAGCCCCAGGCGCGACTGCGCGAGCTCGCCACCAATGTAAAACATGCTCATCAAGAGGCTGGAAAACACCAAGCCCACTGGGTGCAGGCGCCCCACATAGGCCACGATGATGGCGGCAAAGCCGTAACCAGCTGGCACATAAGGCGTGAGCTGGCCAATCGGCCCAGCCACTTCCAAGCCACCGGCCAGGCCGGCCAGACCGCCCGATACCAATAGCGCCGTCCACAGCGCCTGGCGCGAAGAAAAACCAGCATAGCGCGCCGCCGCCGGGGCCAAGCCGCCCACCTGCTGCGCAAAACCGGCCCGCGTGCGGAACAAAAACACCCACACCGCGCCCACACCAGCCAGCGCAAAAAGCACGCCAATGGTCATGCGCGAACCGGCAAACAGCTTGGGGATGCGGGTGGCGGCTTCAAAGGTTTGGGTTTGCGGAAAGTTGTATCCATTGGGGTCTTTCCAGGGGCCGTACACCAACAGGCCCAGCACCTGCACCGCCACATAAACCATCATCAGGCTGACCAAGATCTCGTTGGCGTTAAAGCGGTCGCGCAACAGCGCAGTCATACCTGCCCACAACATGCCACCCAGCACACCGGCCAATATGACCGGCACCACAATCCAGCCGCCGGTGGATTTGTCCGCCAAAAGGGCCACGCCGCTGGCCGCCACCGCGCCAAGGATGTACTGACCTTCGGCGCCGATGTTCCACACATTGGAGCGGAACGACACCGCCAGCCCCAAAGCAATTAGCAAGAGCGGCGTGGCCTTGACCACCAGTTCGCCTAGCGCGTAGCCGCTTTTGATGGGCTCCCAAAAGAAGATCTGCAGCCCGCGCACCGGGTCTTTGCCCAAAAGCTTGAACAGCACCAGACCAATCAGCACGGTAAGTGCCAGCGCCAACACGGGCGAGGCAAAAGTCCACAGCTTTGATGGCTGGGGCCGAACCTGGAGTTTGAAACCGGTCACGCTGCGCTCCACAAACCGCTCATCCATTGACCGACCTGTTCCACCGTGGCCCGCGCCGTCGCCACCGTGGGCGAGAGCTTGCCGTGGGCAATCACATGCATGCGGTCGCAGATCTCAAAGAGCTCGTCGAGCTCCTCGCTGACCACCAGCACCGCGCAACCGGCGTCGCGCAGCGCCAAAATCGCCCCCCTAATTTGCGCCGCCGCGCCCACATCCACGCCCCAAGTGGGTTGTGAGACGATAAACAGCCTGGGCTGGGCGTCAATCTCGCGCCCGACAATAAATTTTTGCAAGTTGCCGCCTGAGAGCGAGCGCGCCGCAGCCCCCGGACCATTGGCCTTGACGCCAAAGCGCTCCATGATGCGCCGGGCCTGTGCGTCGAGTTGCGCCATCTGCAACCAGCCGCCCAGAAAGCCGGGGGCGGCGATGGCCTCATGGCGCGTGAGCAACAGGTTTTGCGCCAGGCTCAGCGTGGGCACGGCGCCGCGGCCCAAGCGCTCTTCGGGCACAAAGTGCAGGCCGAGCTTGCGACGCGCACCCGGATGCAGGGCCGCCACATCGTGCGCGCCCATGGTGATGCTGCCCGCCGGTGCGCGGCAGTCTTCTCCCGACAAGGCGTAGAGCAGTTCTTTTTGCCCGTTGCCCGACACGCCAGCAATCCCCACCACCTCGCCCGCGTGCACCTGCAGGTCAATGCCTTGCAGGTCTACGCCAAACTGGTCTTCGCGCGCCAAGTTCAGGCCACTCACCCGCAAACGGGACTCGCCCAGCGCCCGCGTGTTGTGCACCAACTTAGGCGGCTCGCTGCCGATCATGAGGCGCGACAGAGACGCATTGGACTCGTCGGCCGGGTTGCACACGCCGGTAACCTTGCCCCCACGCAACACGGTGCAGGCATTGCACAGCGCGCGGATCTCGTGCAGCTTGTGGCTGATGTACAAAATGCTGCAGCCCTCGGCAGCCAGCTGCTTGAGCACCACAAACAGTTTTTCCACCGCCTGGGGCGTGAGCACCGAGGTGGGTTCGTCCAAGATAAGCAACTGCGGGTTAGTCAAGAGCGCGCGGATGATTTCCACCCGCTGCATTTCGCCCACGCCCAGGGTGTGGACCGGGCGCTCGGGGTCGATGTCCAGGCCGTACTGCGCGGCTTTTTGGCTAATGCTGCGGGTCACCTGGTCCAGGCTCAGGCTTTTGTCCAGACCGAGCCAGACGTTTTCTGCCACCGTGATGGTGTCAAACAAATTGAAATGCTGAAACACCATGCTGATGCCCAGCGCACGTGCTTCTTTGGGGTTGCGGATGTGGGCCAGCTGGCCGTTGAATGCTATCTGGCCTGCGTCGGGCTTGACCGAGCCGTAAATGATCTTCATCAGCGTGGACTTGCCTGCGCCGTTTTCACCCAAGACCGCGTGGATTTGGCCGGGCAACACCGTCAGCGCCACATCGCTATTGGCGATGACGCCCGGGTAGGCCTTGGTGATACCGGTGAGTTGAAGACGGGGAGCGATCATGCGGTTTTTGGAGGGGCAAACGCTGCTTCGGGTTACCGGCTTTGGATGACTGCGTATGCTAACGGCTTGCGTGGCATGGGTAAGACCTGATTTACCCTTGCACCAAACTGAGGCACAAAGGACGCGTTTGATGGACACACAAGCAATTAGCAAGCCCATTCGTTTTATCAGGGGTGGCACGGTGCATACGCTGGCGCAGGTGGCGCCCACACGCACCCTGCTCGAGGTGCTACGAGAAGACCTGCATTGCACCGGTACCAAAGAAGGCTGTGGCGAAGGCGACTGCGGCGCCTGCACCGTGGTGGTGGGCGAGCTGCGCCATGGACGCTTGCGAACCCGTGCCGTCAACAGTTGCATCAGGCTGGCGCATTCGGTGGACGGCATGGCGCTGTGGACGGTGGAAGACCTGGCCGCAGCGGACGGCAGCCTGCATCCGGCACAGGCGGCCATGGTCACCTGCCACGGCTCGCAATGCGGTTTTTGCACGCCGGGCTTTGTGATGAGCCTGGCGGCGCTGGCAGAACAACACCCCAAACGCACCATCAGCCGCGAAGTGGCGGCCCAAGCGCTGTCGGGCAATCTGTGCCGCTGCACCGGCTACCGCCCAATTCTGGACGCCGCCCAGGCCATGGTCGACTTGCCGCATCAGAGCCTGGACACCCCGCAAGTACGCACCGGCCTGCGCGCACTGGCCCAAGTGGCGCAGGCTGAAGCCGCCGCGCTGGCACTCCGCCAACCCGCAGCCCAACACGCCCGAAAGCCTGCTGCGAGCGCCTACGCCGCACCCACCGACTTGGCCACCCTGCTGGCCCTGCGCCAAGCGCACCCCGATGCCCAAGTGGTGGCCGGTTGCACCGATGTCGGTCTGTGGATCACCAAGCAGCACCGCGACTTTGCCCAGGCGCTGGACGTGACGCGCGTGGAAGAACTGCGCCAGATTGAGCACTACGCACACCACATCGCCATAGGCGCAGCGGTGAATCTGGCGGATGCCTTTGCCGCCTTGGTGGCGCAGCGCCCGCAATTGCAAAGTTTTGCCCAGCGCTTTGCCGGCCTGACGGTGCGCAACGCGGGCACGTTGGGCGGCAATGTGGCCAACGGCTCACCGATAGGCGACTCCATGCCGCTGCTGATTGCCCTGGGCGCGCACCTAGTACTGGCCAGCGCCAGCGGCTACCGCGAAATGCCGCTGGAGGACTTCTACCTCGCCTACCGCACCACTGCGCTGCACGCCGATGAAATCGTGGGCTGGATCACCGTGCCCAAACCCTTGGCCGCGCCGCGCCGCCGCAGCAAAAAAAGCGTTGCCAGCGGCGAGTTCTGCCGGGTTTACAAAATCTCCAAGCGCCATGAGGACGACATCTCCGCCGTTTGCCTGGCGCTGCAACTGCGCTTGGACAAGGGCCAGGTAGTCGACGCGTCGATTGGCGCCGGTGGCGTAGCCGCCACGCCCGTGCGTGCCCGCGCCACCGAAGCCGCACTGCGGGGCCAGCCCTGGAACGCAGACACGGTGCGTGCCGCAATGGCCACGCTGCGCGCCGAATTCGCGCCGATTTCGGACATGCGCGCCAGCAGCGCCTACCGCCGCGAGGTACTGGGCAACCTGCTGTGGCGCTATTGGCTGGAGAGCCAAGGCAACACCACCACCGACTTGCAAAGCCTGACCCTGGAAGGGCCACAGCCATGAACAACGCCGCACCCGCAAAGCCCCGCAAGGCTGCAAAAACCGGCTCGCTCGGCAAGTCCCCCGCCGAAGCGCCATCGGTGGCCCCCAGCACCCCGGCCAGTGGTCGCACCATCGCCCACGAGAGCGCACTGGCCCAGGTGGCCGGTGCCGCCACCTACATCGACGACATGCCCGAGCTGCGCGGCACGCTGCACGCCGCGCCTATTTTGTCCACCCAGGCGCACGGCCACTTGCGCGGCGTGGACGCCACAGCGGCGCTGGCGATGCCGGGCGTGGTGGGCGTGGTCTTGAGCGGCGATATTCCGGGCGACCGCATGCTGGCCGCGTTTGCGGGTGACGAGCCGGTGTTTGCCATCGACTCGGTGCAGCACGTGGGCCAGGTGGTTGGCCTGGTGGTCGCGAAAACCGTGATGCAAGCGCGCCGCGCCGCGCGCAAGGTGGCGCTGCACATCGACGCCCTGCCCGCCATCCTGACGGTGCACGACGCCCTGGCCGCGCAAAGCTATGTGCTGCCGCCGGTGCACGTGCGCCGGGGCGATGTGCAAAAGGGCATGGCAAAGGCCGCACACACCTTGCATGGCACCCTGGAAGTGGGCGGGCAAGAACACTTTTACCTGGAGGGCCAGGTGGCCTACGCCGTGCCGCACGCGCAGGGCCAATGGTCGGTGTACAGCAGCACCCAGCACCCCGGCGAGGTGCAGCACTGGGTGGCGCATGCGCTGGGCCTGCACAACCACGCGGTGCGGGTGGAGTGTCGGCGCATGGGCGGCGGCTTTGGCGGCAAAGAGACCCAGGCCGGCCACGTGGCGGTGTGGGCGGCCGTGGCGGCGCACAAGTTCAAGGCGCCGGTCAAGCTGCGCCTGGACCGCGACGACGACTTCATGGTCACCGGCAAGCGCCACCCCTTTGCCTACGAATACACCGCCGGTTTTGACGCCACCGGGCGCCTGACCGCGCTGGACTTGATGATGGCGGCCAACTGCGGCTTTAGCGCCGACCTCTCCGGCCCGGTGGCCGACCGCGCGGTGTTCCACAGCGATAACGCCTACTTTTTGGAAAACGTGGCGATTGCCTCCTACCGCTGCAAAACCAATACCCAAAGCCACACCGCGTTTCGCGGCTTCGGCGGGCCACAGGGCATGGTGGTGATAGAGACTATTCTGGGCGACATTGCACGCCATCTGGGCCTGGACGCGCTGGATGTGCGTATGCGCAATCTTTACAGCGACGAGGCACTGGCGGGCCAAGGAAGCGGCGGCCCCCACGCCGTGCTGCGCCGCGACACCACGCATTACCAAATGAAAGTGGAAGACAACATCTTGGCACCCCTGCTGATCACGCTGGAAGCCACGTCCGACTACCGCCAGCGCCGCGCCGAGATCGCCGCCTGGAACGCAAGCAGCCCGGTGCTCAAGCGTGGCTTGGCGATCACGCCCGTCAAATTTGGCATCAGCTTTACCGCCACCTTGTTCAACCAGGCCGGGGCCTTGGTGCATGTGTATTTGGACGGCAGCGTGCGCATCCACCACGGCGGCACCGAGATGGGCCAAGGGCTGCACACCAAGGTGACGCAAATCGTGGCGGACGTGCTGGGCGTGCCTTTCGAGCGCGTGTTGTGCAGCGCCAGCGACACCAGCGCCATCCCCAACGCATCGGCCACGGCAGCGTCAGCGGGCACCGACCTCAATGGTCGCGCTGCCCAGTTTGCCGCCGCCCAGGTGCGCGACAACCTGGCAGCTTTTGTCTGCGGTCTGGACGGCTGTGGTGCCGGGGCCATTCAATTCCGCGCGGGGCAGGTCATCTCGCCCACCGCCACACGCAGCTTTGACGCGGTGGTGCAAATGGCCTACGCCAACCGCATCCAGCTTTGGAGCGACGGCTTTTACCGCACGCCCAAAATCCACTACGACAAAACCACGCTCACCGGCCGGCCCTTTTACTACTTCGCCTACGGCGCGGCCTGCACCGAAGTGGCGATCGACACGCTCACCGGCGAGAACCGGGTGCTCAAGGTCGACATCCTGCACGACGTGGGGCGCAGCATCAACCCGGGGCTGGACATTGGGCAGATTGAAGGCGGCTTTGTGCAAGGCATGGGCTGGCTCACCACCGAGCAACTGGTCTGGAACGACAAAGGCGTGCTGTCCACCCACGCCCCCAGCACCTACAAAATCCCCACCGCAGGCGACGTGCCCGCGCACTTCAAGGTCGATTTGTGGCCCGAGCCGAACCGCGAGGACAACGTGTTTGGCTCCAAAGCCGTGGGCGAGCCGCCTTTCATGCTGGCGATCAGCGTGTTTGAAGCCTTGCGCGACGCGGTGGCGCAGGCGCATCGCGTTGGCCTTGAGGGTGTGGCGCCCGGCCCGGTGCACCTGAACGCGCCGGCAACCGCAGAAAACGTGCTGTGGGCAGTGCAGCGCTAAGCCAGCCACTGGCCATGCAGATAAGCCCCGCACTGCTCAAGCAGATTGAAGACCAGCGCCTGAGCAGCACCGAAGTCGGCGCGCAAATGCAGGCCGCCGTGCAAGCCATCGCCGCCCAACTGGGCTTGAGCCTGCGCGCCCCGCCGCCCTGGCCCACCACTTGTTGCGGTCGGGGTTGCGGCACCTGCGTGTGGGAAGCCTATTACTACGCCCTGGACTGGTGGCGCGAAGATGCGCTGGAGGCGGTGCGGGCAGCGGGTGTTGCACAAAGGTCAGCGCCCGGAGCTTCCTGAGTTTGCTGGCCGACTTGCTGGCCTACTTGCTGGCAAAATCCCGCCTGACCTTCGATCACCCTCAACGGGCAGCACTATCGCGGCCCTGTTGACCGCAATCCCATCCACTGGCTCATGACCCTTTTCACACCGGGCACGCTCGGCATCGATTTCGGAACCTCCAATTCGGCAGTGTCCTGGGCTGCGCCCGGCGGCACCGCACGCCTGATTGCCCTGGAAGGCGAGGCGCTGGCCATGCCCACGGCCGTGTTCTACAACAGCGAAGATCTGAGCACCCACTTTGGCCGTGACGCCATAGCGCGGTACCTTGAAGGCACCGAGGGGCGCCTGATGCGCTCGCTCAAAAGCCTGCTGGGCAGCCCGCTGCTGCTGGAAACGACCGAGGTCAACCATCGGCAGATCAGCTTTCAGGACATCATCGCCACCTTTTTGGCCACGCTGCGCGAGCGCGCCGCGCAAAGCCTGGGCGGCGCGCCCACCCGTGTGGTGCTGGGTCGGCCGGTGCATTTTGTGGATGACGACCCGGCGCGCGACGCGCTGGCGCAGGCGTCCTTGCAGCAGGCGGCACAGGCTGTCGGGTTTGAAGAAGTGACTTTTCAGCTGGAGCCCATCGCCGCGGCCTTGGACTACGAGCGCCGTCTGGACCGCGAGCAAACCGTGTTGGTGGTGGACGTGGGCGGCGGCACCTCGGACTTCACCGTGGTGCGCCTGGGGCCGCAGCGTATGCGCCAGCCCGATCGCCTGCACGACGTGCTGGCCACCAGCGGCGTGCACGTGGGGGGCACCGACTTTGACCAAAAACTCAGCCTCGACCTGGTGATGCCGCTGTTGGGCTACGGCCACCTGGGGCCGCAAGGGCGCGAGGTGCCCAGTCGCGTGTTTTTTGAGCTGTCCACCTGGCACCTGATTCACTGGCTCTACCAGCCGCGCGCCCTGGGGCAAGCCCAGGCGCTGTGGACCAATTACGCTCAAGCCCAGTTGCACCAGCGCCTCATGCAGGTGTTGCAAACCCGCCTGGGCCACCACCTGGCGCACGACGTCGAACAGGCCAAGATCCGCTGCTCGCAAGGCAATACCGACGCGAGGCTGGATTTGGCCTATGTCGAACCCGGCTTGCACGCCGCCATGACGGCCGGCGGCATCCAGGACCACCTACAGGCGCTGCTGGCGCGCGCCGTCGCCTGCGCGCGCGAATGCGTTCAAGCCGCAGGTCTAGCCCCGCAGGCGATTGACGCCATTTACCTGACCGGTGGCTCGTCGGCGCTGCGGCCTTTCCAGACGGTCTTGCAAGCCGCTTTTGTGGGCGTGCCGCTGGTAGAAGGCGATTTGTTTGGCGGCGTGGCGTCGGGCCTGGCCTACAGCGCATAAAAGCAGGCCATGGGATGAACACCTTGGCAACCGTTGACAGCCCCGAGGACGCCTGCGCCTTTTACCGCGACGGACAGGCCCTGCGCAGCCGCAGCGTGAGTTCTGTGGTGCTGTCGGGCACGGTGGACGTGCCGCCACCGGAGTCCCGACTGCTGGCCGACTGGGAGCGCGACATTCGCGTGAAGCTGGTGCTCGAACCCGGCGACGTCGAAACCCTGCCCCTGGCACGTGCCCGTATGCGCTGGCCAGGCTACCGCCTGTGCGTGCAAGCCGCCACCGACTGGACGTGCACTTTGGGCCTGCAAGACCTGCTGGCCAGTAGCGAAGTGGCGCTGATGGCCTGCCGCGGCGCGCGCTACCACCACGACGGTGCGCAATACGGCGGCGCGGCGTTTTGCAATCTGTTCTTGAGCGAAGACCGGGCGCAGGACCTGCATTTCCCCTTAAGCGGCCAGCGCATCGCGCTGCGCCGGGGCACGGTGGTGGTGTTTGACACCGGCCAGCCCCACGGCGTCATTGCGCGCCACGCCAGCGGCTTTGCCCCCGGCGACTTTGCGCCCGCCGCCGATTGCAGCCAAGTGTTCCTGACCTGGGAACTACCCATAGCCCACCCCGCACTGATCCAAGGGCTTGGCATCCGCTTTGACACTGCCCGGCGCAGTGCCGCGCTGCTCGAAGGTGGACAGGTTTGGCACCAGGGTGCGCCGGGCGACGTGTGCCCCAACACCGGCCGCTGGCGCACCACAAATAAGCCACTGGCCCTCAGTTAGACTGAAGCAAAAGGAAATACCACTATGGCAGGCGTATTCGGCAAAGACCCCCACATGAAAAAGAACACCCGCGCGGAGGTCGAACGCCTCAACGTCGAGCGCAAGCGCAAGCTTGCAGAAGCGGCGGTGAAGTTCAACCAGAAGCGCGTTGTGGCGCCCAGCAACACACCAAGCGAGAAATAGCGGCGGCGCATTCCCCAACAAAAAAGGCCTCTTTTGAGGCCTTTTCCATCTGCTGCCTCCGTCCTACAACACCAGCACGGCCCTGAAGTCGTTCACGTTGGTGTGGGTGGGGCCAGTGACGACCAGGTCGCCCAAGCGCGAGAAGAATCCGTAGGCGTCGTTGCGCTGCAAATAGTCCGTGATCTTCAAGCCCATCGCGCCAGCGCGCGCCAGAGTGTCGGGTGCGACTTGGGCGCCGGCGTTGTCTTCCACGCCGTCAATACCGTCGGTATCTGCGGCCAGCGCCCAGACGCCGTCCATGCCTTGCAAGGCCTGCGCCAGACCCATGCAAAACTCGCCTGCGCGTCCGCCCCGGCCCTTCGGTGTATCTGCGGCGCCAGTCACGCGGGGGCGAATGGTTACCGTGGTTTCGCCGCCGCTCAAAATCACACAAGGTTTTTGAAACGCGCCCTGCCCTTTGGCAACCGCGCGCGCCATGGCTGCATGCACCTTGGCCACCTCGCGCGATTCGCCTTCTATTTCGTCGCTCAAGATATAGGGCGTAATGCCCGCCGCGCGCGCCGCGTCGGCGGCAGCCTGCAGGCTTTGCTGCGGCGTGGCAATCAGGTGCAGACCGTGTCCAGCAAAGGCGGGATTACCGGGCTTGGGCGTTTCCAGCGTGCCTGCTTGCAAATACCGTTGTACGGCTGGAGGCAATTCGATCCCATAGCGGCGCAAGATGTCTAGCGCGTCGGCGCAGGTACTGGCATCAGCCACCGTGGGGCCGCTGGCGATGGTGGACGGGTCGTCGCCGGGCACGTCGCTGATGGTCAAGGTCACCACCTGCGCGGGTGCGCAGGCCGCGCCCAGACGCCCGCCCTTGATGCGCGAAAGGTGTTTGCGCACGCAGTTCATCTCACCAATGTGGGCGCCGCTGTCAAGCAGCTGCAGGTTAACGCGCTGCTTGTCTTGCAGGCTTAAGCCCTCGGCGGGCAGGGTCAGCAAGGCCGAGCCGCCGCCCGAGATCAGGCACAGCACCAGGTCGTCCGCAGTCAGGCCCTGGGTGAGCGCCAGAATGCGTTGCGCCGCTTCCAGCCCGGCAGCATCAGGCACCGGGTGCGCGGCCTCTACCACCTCAATGCGCTGCGCCAGGCCGGGTGGGCGCGGCGGTGTGTGGCCATAGCGCGTGACCACCAGGCCTGACAGGGGTGCTCCAGCGGGCCAAAGTGCTTCGACCGCCTGGGCCATGGCGCCCGCCGCCTTGCCTGCTCCCAGCACCAGGGTGCGGCCCTTGGGCGGTGGTGGCAAAAACGCGGCCGTGTTGTACAGCGGCAGGGCGCGCGTTACTGCGGCCTGGAACAAAGCTCGCAAAAATTCCTGCGGCTGTTGCGAGGGAGATGAAAACGTATTGGGGACAGTCATTGGGGTTTGCTTGTCATGATGATAGAGCGCGGAGTGCGGCAAGTTCCCATCGTACTTGGCGACCCAGGGCCTGCGGCACAATGCCCGCATGTCCACCCTGCTCATCCTCAACGCCCGCACCGTGGCCACCCAAGACGATGCGCGCAGTGAGTTGCACAATACCTCGGTGCTGGTGCGCGACGGGCTAATTGCCGCCGTAGGCCCTGCCAACACCCTGCCACACACCGCTGGCGTGGTGATTGACGCGCGCCACCACCTGCTGGTTCCGGGCCTGGTTAACACGCACCACCACATGTTCCAGTCGCTCACCCGGGCGATTCCGGCAGTGCAAAACGCCGAGCTGTTTGGCTGGCTGCGCGGGCTTTACCCGATTTGGGCGGGCCTAACGCCCGACATGGTTTACACCAGCACACAGGTGGCGATGGCCGAGCTGCTGCTTAGCGGCTGCACCACCAGCAGCGACCACCTCTACATCTACCCCAACAGCGTGACCTTGGACGACAGCATCGAAGCCGCGCGCGCCATTGGCATGCGCTTTGTGGCCACGCGTGGCAGCATGAGCGTGGGCCAAAGCCAAGGTGGCCTGCCGCCCGACCACCTGGTGGAAAACGAAAACGCGATTCTCAAAGATACCCAGCGCGTGGTAGAGCGCTACCACAGCGCTGCCCATGGTGCGATGACGCAAGTGGCCGTGGCACCCTGCTCGCCCTTTAGCGTGAGCCGCGATCTGATGAAAACATCAGCGGAGTTAGCGCGCCAGTACGGCGTGCGCCTGCACACCCACCTGGCCGAAAACGACCACGATATTGCCTACAGCCGTGAAAAATTTGGCTGCACGCCAGCGCAATACGCGCAAGAACTGGGCTGGCTGGGCCAGGACGTGTGGCACGCCCACTGCGTCAAGCTTGACGATGAAGGCATCAGCCTGTTTGCCGCCACCCGCACCGGCGTGGCGCACTGCCCGTGCAGCAATATGCGCCTGGCCAGCGGTATTGCGCCGGTGCGCAAAATGCTGGCCGCTGGCGTGCCAGTGGGCCTGGGCGTGGACGGCAGCGCCAGCAACGACGGCGCCCACCTGCTGAGCGAAGCGCGCCAGGCCATGCTGCTGGCGCGCCTGCGCAAATCGCTCGAAGCCCCCACGGTCGACGCCCAAGGCAATACCCGCTTTGGCTGCGACACCGCACCCTTGGAGATGACCGCCCGCGACGCCCTGGCCCTGGCCACCCGTGGCGGTGCCGAGGTGCTGGGGCGAACGGACATTGGCCAAATCAAGGTCGGCATGTGCGCCGACATGGCGCTGTTTGACCTGCGCACCCTTTATTTTGCGGGCGCCGCCGTACATGACCCGGTGGCCAGTCTGCTGCTGTGCGCCAGCGCCAACGCCGCCTACACCGTGGTCAACGGCCGCGTCGTGGTGCACGATGGCCGGTTGACCACCGTGGACCTGTGGCCGCTCATTGAGCAGCACAACGCCATGGCCCAAACCCTGGCTGGGGCAGCGCGTTGAAGGCTGCCCCCCATTGAGCGCACACACTTTCCAGGTATTTTTTGCGGCCTCTGTGCTGTTGGCGCTGGTGCCGGGGCCCGACAACGTATTTGTGCTGCTGCACGCAGCCGTCCACGGCGCGCGCGCTGGGCTGTTGGTGGTGCTAGGGCTGTGCAGCGGGCTGCTGTTTCACACCGCCGCTGTTGCGCTGGGGCTGGCGGCGCTGCTGGCGACGTCCAGCGCCGCATTGACGGTGCTCAAGGGGCTGGGCGCGGCCTATTTACTTTGGCTGGCCTGGCTTTCATGGCGCGCACCGGCTGGCATGGGCACAGGTGAGTCCATGCCCGCACTAGGCGTGCGCCAAACCTACCTGCGCGGCGTGCTCATGAACATCAGCAACCCCAAGGTAGCCCTTTTCTTCCTGGCGTTTTTGCCCCAGTTTGTGGAGCCCGCAAGCGCTCCGGTGGCGATGCAAATTTTGCTGCTGGGCGGCGTGTTCATGCTCGCCACCTTGCTCACTTTTAGCGCAATCGCCCTGCTGGCCGTGCGCTTTGGCCAGTTGCTGCAAGACTCCCCGCGCGCCCAAGTGCGACTCAACCGCCTGGCCAGCGTGGTATTTGCCGGGCTGGCGTTCAGGCTGATCCTGGACAGCTAAAGGCGCTGGCGCAGGAAAAAAATTGGTTTTCCATGGGTACCACCGTCAACCTGCAGGCGATTAATTCGTTGAAAGTAGGCAAGGCTTTGCTTGCGACCTACCCATCGAATCACCCCATGCCCACCTTGTTTCGCCTGACACTGGCCCTGGCCATTACGGTGCTTTTCAGCGCTTGTGCCACAAACCTGGCCGACCTTCCCTGGACCAACACCGAAACCACCACGGCCTCGAAAAAGGTCCCCCCACCCTGGGGGGGCGGCCGCTGGGGAACCCAAGTAAGCACCACCACCTGCGTCAGCAGCTATATCGGCTCCACCGAACAATCGCGCAATTGCAGCGTGGCCGAAAAATACGTTCCGCCGCCAAAAAAGGTCTTCTCTGGTAGCTCTTTTGAACGCGCGGCCAAAAGCCTATTGGACGACCTGGTGGGCGGCGCGTTGGACGCTACCTTGGACCGCCTCAGAAACCCCGAGACGCCACCGGCCAGCGACATGCCCTCCAATATGACCGTGCTCCCGCCAGCAGAGACCGCCAGCGCCCCTGCCAGCGCCGTGCAAAGCGCTGACGCCATGCACGCGCAAACACCCTAAACAGCCGCCAGGCGCCACCGGCTAAAACCTTCGCGCGGCTGGATATCGGCTTGGCGCGTGCTGGCCCGGCGGGCAGGCACCGCCGCCACGCTCTGCGGCGGGCACCTGGGCGACAAATAGGCTGGCCACCCGGGGGTTTACCCTGAGGGCAGTGCAAATCCTGTCATTTAGAGTCTGCGCTTGTACCCAGCGAATTTCAATGAACCCACCATTTTGGGAGCACCGCCTATGAGTCCGTACCTGTTTGCCATTCCAGTGTTCTTCCTGCTCGTCGCCATCGAGCTGTGGGTGGCGCACCGCCGTGGCGTGCAGGTTTACCGTTTTCAGGACACGCTCACGTCCATAAACATTGGCACGGTGAGCCAGTTTGTCAACACCATTGGCGGGGCCATCAGCGTGGCGATGTATGCGATTTTGGTCGAGCGGTTTGGTGCGTTCACCTGGGATACGAGCAACCCACTGACCTGGGTGCTGGCACTGGTGCTGTACGACTTTTTCTACTACTGGGTGCACCGCAGCGGCCACGAGGTCAATATTTTGTGGGCGGCGCACGTGGTGCACCACAGCAGCGAAGAGTTCAATATGTCCACGGCCATGCGCCAGTCGTCTACCGGCTTTTACTTCCGCTGGGTGTTTTATGTGCCGCTGGCCCTGCTGGGTTTTCCGCTCAAGGTATTTTTGACGGTGGCCATCATTGACCTGGTCTACCAGTTTTGGGTGCACACCCGGCTGATCGGGCGGCTCGGGGTTTTGGAATTGTTTTTGGTCACCCCCTCCAACCACCGGGTGCACCATGGCCAAAACGACTACTGTATTGACAAAAACTATGGCGGCATTTTCAGCATCTGGGACCGAATGTTTGGCACCTACGCCGACGAGCGCCCCGACGAAGAACCCATGTACGGCGTGCGCAAACCATTGCACAGCTGGAACCCAGTGTGGGGCAATGTGCACCACTACTTTGCCATCGTGGCCCAGGCGCGCGCAACCGCCGGTTGGCGCAACAAGCTGATGTGCTTTTTTGCCGGTCCGGGTTGGCAGCCGCCGCAGGCGCCGCCGGTAAGCGCCGATTTTGAGGCGCACAAGTTTGTACGCTTTGCCACGCCAGCGCCCCAGCTGATGCGCCAGGTGGCGCTGGCCATCACCGTGGTCGGGTCGCTGTTACTGATGTATTTCTTGTTTGCCCAAAAAGGCTTTACGCCGGCACAGCGCTTTAGCTTCTCCGGCGCCATGGTGCTGATTTACGGAACGCTAGGCTACGCCTGGCTGCACCCCCGCGTGCAAGGAGCGACCCATGTCTAGCATGGCGTTTACCGACGGACTCCTGGCCTTGGTAAGCCTGTGGCTTGTCCGCCGTAGGCAGTCGCCGGTCGCTTTGCGACTGGCGTGTGCACTGTTTGCCACTGCTGCCGTGCTTGGGGTCTTGCGCTTTTCGGGTGCCTACCCCCTGCCCACTTGGCACCAATTCGCGTCCATGCTGGGCGCCATGGCGGCATTTCCGCTGCTGGCGGTGGCCGTGTTGTGGCCAGATGCCTTGGTGACGCGCAACACGCGCTTTGCGTGGATTTTTATGTGCGCAATGGCGGTGCTGGGCGTGCTGATTGTGGGCGCTGGGCAAAAGCGGGTGGTAGCCGATGGCCTGGCCGTGCTGTCAGTGATCGCGATCGTCGTGACCCTGGCGCGCGCCGGGCTGTGGCGCGGTGCGCTGGCCGGCGCCCTGATGCTGGCGGGCCTGGTGTTGTTTGCAGCCAAAGTGTCGGTGGCTGGCGTGCTGGTGCCCGGCGACTTGCTGCACATCGGCATGGCGCTGGGGCTCCTGGGCCTGGGCACCCTGCCCCGCTGGCCTGCGCACAGCGGCGTGTCTACTTACGACCACGGCGTGCCTGCGACCTGATCAGTCCAGCTTGGCCCCGCCCTCAAACCAACGTTTGAGGGTGTCGCGCTCGGCATCGGTGATCTGGGTGGCATTGTTCATGGGCATGGCGCGGGTCACCACGGCCTGCTGGTAGATGCCCTGGGCATGCGCAACCACTTGCGCTGGCGAGTCCAGTCGAACGTTTTTCATTTGCACCTGTTCTGCGTGGCAAGAGTAGCAACGCTGCGCCAAGATGGGTTGCACGGCTGCGTAGTCCACGGGAGCCGATGACTGTGCATTCGCAGGCGGGCGCGGCGCCGGGGCCAAGGCCACGATCACGCCCACAATGGCCAGCACACCGGCCAGCGCATAAGGCCAGGGATGCGGATTGCGCGCGAGCTTGAAGCCGTGGCGCAGCACAAAAAACTGGCGAATGGCCGCGCCTGCACCCATCATGGCAATCAGCACCAGCCAATTGTGGGCATTGGTGTAAGTGAAGCTGTAGTGGTTGCTCAGCATGGCAAACAGCACCGGCAGGGTGAAATAAGTGTTGTGCACGCTGCGCTGCTTGCCGCGTTTGCCGTGGATGGGGTCTACCGGCTGGTTGGCGCGTATGCTTTCGACCACGGTTTTTTGACCGGGGATGATCCAGAAGAACACGTTGGCACTCATGCTGGTAGCGATCATCGCGCCCACCAGCAAAAAGGCCGCGCGTCCAGCAAACCAGTGGCAGGCCAGCCAGGACGCCGCGCACACCAGCAGCGCCACCAGCACGCCCACAATGCGGTCGCCGCCTTCGCGCTCACCAAAGACACGGCACAGCGCGTCATAGGCCAGCCAAAACACCACCAAAAAGCCCAAGGCTACAGCCACCGCCGCGCCTGGCGACCAGTCCATCACCGATTTGTCTACCAAGTAGGTGCCAGCGTTCCACAGGTAAGAAATGGTAAAGAGCGAAAAGCCGGTGAGCCAGGTGCTGTAGCTTTCCCAATAAAACCAGTGCAGGTGGCTGGGCAGTTGCGGCGGGCGCACCGCGAACTTGACGGGGTGATAAAAACCCCCGCCATGCACTGCCCACAACTCACCGCTGACCCCCTGGCGCTTGAAGTCCTCGTCCACCGGCGGCGTGAGGCTGCTGTCCAAAAACACAAAATAAAACGAAGAACCCACCCAGGCAATGGCCGTGACTACGTGCGCCCAGCGCAAAAGCAAATTGGCCCAATCCAGTAAATACGATTCCATGCGGGGTTCTCCAGTGGGGAAAATTGTAGGCAGTGTGCGGTGAGGTGCGCCCGCTACGCAGCAGCAAGCAACAACTGCGCCGCCACCGCCACCGCAATCACCTCGGGGCGCTTGTCGTAAATGCCCGCTATGCCAATGGGGCAGGTGACGTGCGCCAGTTCGGCCGCGCTAAAGCCTTTAGCCTCTAAGCGGTGATAAAAAGTGGCCCATTTGGTCTTGCTGCCGATCAGGCCAATAAACGGCAAATCGCCTTGGGCACGCTGGCGCAGCAGGCAGGCCTGGACGATGTCGAGGTCTTCGGCGTGGCTAAAACTCATGACCAGCACGCTGGAGTTCGGCGCCAGGTGCACCACCGCGCCTTGCACCGGGTTGGAGTGTTCACAGTGCACGCTAGCAGGTAGATCGGGCGCAAAGGGCTGGTCGCGGCTGTCAACCCAGGTCAGAGCAACCGGCAGCAGGCCCAGCACCTGCACAATGGCCGTGCCAACATGGCCGCTGCCAAACAGCGCCACCGGCATCTGTGCTGGGCGCAACTGCAGCGCCAGCGCCGCCTGGTCTTGGGCGGTGACCGGGCTAAACGCCAGCGTGACCTGGCCGCCGCAGCACTGGCCCAGGCTCGGGCCCAGCGGGTAATGCTGAAGCCGCTCCAGACTGGGGGTTTGCAGCAGTGCGCGCGCATGGGCAATGGCGTCGAGTTCCAGGCGACCGCCGCCCACCGTGGCCACCGTGCAGTCCGCAAAAACCGCCATCCAGGCGCCCACTTCGCGCGGCACCGAGCCTCGGGTGGCTTGCACGCGCACCAAAATGGCGTTACTGTGGGCCAATTGCGCAAGGAACTGCGCCATCAAATGCTGCATGGGTAGCCTTGTGGTGAGCGCTGGTCGACTATGAATAAAAACATTTTTTGGGACATCGCATGACGGATACGCTTATGTCGGCCCGCCGCCGCACACCGGGCAAAGCGCTGTGGACCTTGGCGGTAGCCCTCATGATCGCAGGCTGCGCTGCGCCCCCGCCGCCCGCTCCCGTGGCCGTCAAGCCGCCACCCGCCCCAGTCGCCGTGGCCCCCGTGCCCGCCGCGCCGGTGGTAAAAGCGCAGCCCGCAGTTCCTGCTCTGGTGGTGCCCACCTATGTATCGCAGGCGGGCACCCCGCGCGACTACCGGCGCGACGCCGCCACCCACCTGTACGAGCGCCTGCGCGAGCGCATCTTCAAAGGCAAGATGCCTCCGCTGCTGCAGGCCGTAGGCGTGTTGCAGGTGGACATTGACAACCACGGTGCCGTTACCGATGTGCGCTGGATGCGTGCGCCGCTGCACGAGCCCGCTGTCATGGCCGAAATTGAGCGCACCGTGCGGGCTGCAGCGCCCTATCCCGCGCCGGTGCGCATGGGCAAGGTCACCTACACCGACACCTGGCTGTGGCACAAGACGGGGCGTTTTCAGCTCGACACCTTGTCCGAAGGCCAGCTTTAACAGCGGGCAAGTCGCAAACAACGCGGGAACACCTTGCACCTAAGAACCGCGGTAGGAAGAGTAACTCCACGGGCTGACCAAAAGCGGCACGTGGTAGTGCTGGCGGACATCGGCCACGCCAAAGTCCAGACTGACCTGGTTCAAAAACGGGGGCTCCGGCAGATCCACGCCACGGGCGCGAAAGTAGGCAGCCACATCAAACAGCAACCGGTACGTGCCTTTTTGCAAGCTTTGCGTGTCGTACAAAAGGCCGTCGGGGTTGCGGCCATCGGCGTTGAGCACCATGCGTTTGACCAAGGTGGCCGATCCGTCCTGCGTGGACGTGGTGAAAAGCGCAACCGCCATGCCCGCTGCGGGGCTGCCGTGCATGGTGTCCAAAACGTGGGTACTCAGGCCCATGGGGCGTCTCCTTTAAATGCGGCGTGCTCGTCAATGCGAGAAAGTGTATACAGTTTTGCTCAGCCAGTGCTATTGCGCCCCGCCTGCCGCGCAGACAGATGGGTTGATTTAAATAGTTCCCCCTGCCTTTTTCAAAAACGGCACCAAAGTCGCTAGCATGTTTAGCTGGTATTTCGCCCCACGCCTAAAGCAAACCGCAAGGAATTTTCCGACCATGAGCACACCCTTTTTTCTGCGCGCCCTGGCGCTAGCCGCTGCCAGTTTGACCACCAACGCGAGCATGGCGCAAACCACGCCCATCAAGTTCCAGCTCGACTGGCGCTTTGAAGGCCCGGCCGCACTGTTTCTGACGCCCGCGGCCAAGGGCTATTTCAAGGACGCCAAACTCGACGTGACCATTGACGCGGGCAACGGCTCCGGTGGTACTGTGACGCGGGTGGCCTCGGGCGCCTACGACATGGGCTTTGCCGACACGGCCGCGCTCATGGAGTTTCACGCCAACAACGCCGACGCGCCCAACAAACCCGTGGCGGTGATGATGGTCTACAACGACACGCCGGCCTCGGTGATGGCGCTCAAAAAATCTGGCATCAAGACCCCCGCCGATCTGAATGGCAAAAAGCTCGGTGCGCCGGTGTTTGATGCGGGCCGGCGTGCTTTCCCAATTTTTGCCAAGGCGAACAACGTCAGCGGCGTGCAATGGATCGCCATGGACCCGCCGCTGCGCGAAACCATGCTCGCGCGCGGTGACGTGGACGCAATCACCGGCTTTACCTTCACCTCGCTGCTGAACCTGGAAGCGCGCGGCGTGAAGGCCGAAGACGTGGTGGTGCTGCCCTACCCGGCCTACGGCGTCAAGCTCTATGGCAACGCCATCATCGCTTCGCCCAAGCTGATCAAAGAAAACCCGGCCGCCGTCAAAGCCTTCTTAATCGCGTTTGCCAAGGGCATGAAAGACGTGATCGGCAACCCGGCGTCTGCCGTAGCTGATGTGAAGGCGCGTGACGGCATCATCAACGCCGAGCTCGAAACCCGCCGCCTGCAACTGGCCATTGACACTGCTATCAACAGCGCCAACGCCCGCACGGAGGGTTTTGGCCAGGTCAACGGACCGCGCCTGGCGCTGATGGCCTCGCAGGTGTCGGATGCCTTCAACACCAAAACCCGCATCAACCCAGACGCAGTGTGGAACCCCAGCTTTTTACCGTCCAAAGCCGAGCTCAACGTCATGCCCAAGAAGTAGTCCGGGCCGCACGCACCATGAACACCCCTGAGCCTGGCTGGTTTGTTGACTTTCAGGACGTCTGGCTGGCCTACAACGCCGATTTGCAGGCCCAGAACCACTTTGCTGTGGAGGCGATTGACCTGCAGGTGCGCCAGGGCGAGTTCATTGCCATCGTCGGGCCCTCGGGCTGCGGTAAATCCACCTTTATGAAGCTGGCCACGGGCCTGAAAATGCCGTCCAAAGGCCGCATCATGATCGACGGCGCGCCGGTGAGCGGACCGCTCAAAATCTCGGGCATGTCGTTTCAGGCGCCGTCGCTCTTGCCCTGGCGCACCACGGTGGACAACGTGCTGCTGCCGCTGGAAATAGTGGAGCCTTACCGCAGCAACTTCAAAGCCAAGCGCAAGGAATACGACGCCCGTGCCCGCGCGCTTCTGCAAAAAGTGGGCTTGGGCGGCTACGAGGACAAATTCCCCTGGCAGCTCTCAGGCGGCATGCAGCAACGCGCCAGCATTTGCCGCGCACTCATCCACGAGCCCAAGATGCTGCTGCTGGACGAACCCTTTGGCGCGCTCGATGCCTTCACGCGCGAAGACCTGTGGTGCATCTTGCGCGATCTGTGGACCGAGCAGCGGTTCAATGTAATTTTGGTGACGCATGACCTGCGCGAGTCGGTTTTTCTGGCCGACACGGTGTATGTGATGAGCAAGAACCCGGGGCGCTTTGTGGTCAAACGCGAGATCGAACTGCCTCGCCCGCGTGACCTGGAGCTGACTTACACCCGCGAATTCACCGACATCGTGCATGAGCTGCGCGGACACATCGGCGCCACGCGCAATAACCTCACCGCCGCCACCGCCAAAGGAACCACGCCATGACGCAAAAGCAACTGGAAACCTGGTCGCCCTGGCTGCTGCTGCTGGTGGTGTTGCTGCTGTGGCAGGCGATATGCAGCGCGTTTGCGGTGTCCGAATTCATTTTTCCCAGCCCGGCACGTATCGCAACCCAGTTTTGGGAGTACCGCGGATTGATTGGCGGCCACGCCTGGCGCACGTTTTGGGTCACGATGGTGGGTTTTGGCATTGCCATTGTGGTGGGTGTGTTGCTGGGCTTTGTGATTGGCAGCTCGCGCCTGGCTTATGCGGCCGTGTACCCGCTGATGACGGCGTTTAACGCGCTGCCCAAGGCGGCTTTTGTGCCGATTTTGGTGGTGTGGTTTGGCATTGGCGCCGGGCCGGCGATTCTGACGGCGTTTTTGATCAGCTTCTTCCCCATCATGGTCAACATCGCCACCGGCCTGGCCACGCTGGAGCCCGAGCTCGAAGACGTGTTGCGCGTGCTGGGCGCCAAACGCTGGGACGTGCTTATCAAGGTGGGGCTGCCACGGTCTATGCCCTATTTTTATGGCTCGCTCAAGGTCGCGATCACGCTGGCTTTTGTGGGCACCACGGTCTCAGAGATGACGGCAGCCAACGAAGGCATTGGCTACTTGCTGATTTCTGCCGGCTCGGCCATGCAAATGGGCCTGGCTTTTGCCGGCCTGCTGGTCGTGGGCGCCATGGCCATGGCCATGTACGAGCTGTTTAGCTTTATCGAAAAGCGCACCACGGGCTGGGCGCATCGGGGTTCGCAGGGAACTTAAGCGGGCCCGGAGTGCTGACCCGATCCACCGGGCATCTGAGTGTTTGGGTTTTATTGTCTTCAATGAATTACGCGAACATAGTGCTATTTTTGCGAATATCATGGAGTAATTGGATTTCACGCCGCCAGCCGGCGACTTGATCCTCTCTTCACCTTTCACGGAAGCTAAAAAATGGATGCCTTGACCAAGCCGCCGCCCACAGCTAGCCCCAGCGCATGGACCAAGGGCGACATCGGGTTTATTTTTTTTATTGCTCTCGTGTTGGTCATTGTGAGCCTATTGGGGGTTCAGGCCCACAGGGAAGCCATGAAGACCGAAGGCACCAAGCGCAATGGTGAACAATGGGCTGCCTGGCTGACCCAAGAAAGTAGCAAGCGCTTTGAGCCCGGCTATGCGATTACCGCCTGTGCCGGGGGAACAAAAATGGCGGCAATAGCTGAGCCGGTAAGCGAGTCTTCGGCCACCAAGACCGAGATGCCGTCAGCAAACCCTGCGCTGCCCGCGTCAAGTACCAACACTTGGGGCGATTGCCTGGCCTTCCTGACCTCACAAACCGAGATCAAGGACATGCGCAACCCCTTTACCGGTAAGCCCCCAGTCTTCATACCGGCCTGCAATCCAGCGGATCACAGCCTAGTGGGCTCCATCGTGTTTGACAAGGTCACGGCCAACCCTCCGGGCTCGGCGGTTCCCACCGTGACGTCCCAGCTGTTGGGGACTGATTCGATTGGCGAAAAGGTTCAACTGAAAATAGCGGTCTGCGACAAGGGTTCGTACGCTGTCAAAGTTGCTGAACTTGAATTCTGAGGTGCACCATGGACACACAACAAGCCCTGCCTACGGAAAAGCAAAAAACCATCGCCATCAAAGATCTTGATGTCAAGAGCCTGATGGGCGTTGGTCCAGTCGAGGCCAATATTTCTCCGGATTTGCCCCTACGCAAATTTTTGCACTCATGGCTGCTCGACCCAAGCATTGAGGGAAACTACCACAAAGGCGTGGACAAATGGATCGGACTACTGATCGTTGTCAATCTGTTTACCCTGGTTTTTGAACAGGTTCCCGGCATTTTTGAGCCCAACCGACAGTGGTTCCATTATTTCGACATATTTTCTATCGCAATCTTCACAGTCGAATACCTGATGCGCCTTTACCTGGCGCCCGAAGACGCAGAATTCAAAGCGCGAAAATATGCCCGGTTGGCGTATGTGAGCAGTCCATTTGCCGTTATCGATTTTCTGGCGGTCGCGCCGTTCTATTTGCAAGCCTTTTTGCCAGTGGATTTGCGTGTCTTGCGTGCGCTTCGCTTGCTGCGAATACTCAAGTTGGTTCGCATTATCGTACCGGCTTACCATGAATTTGCAGCCAAAAACCTGGGGCGCACCTTCCGTCAAAAAGTTCATGCACTTATATTTGTGAGTAAACACGGTGGCAAGTTACAAGAGTTGTTTGAAAACTTCATCGCGGTATGGGTGCTAATTTCTGTTTTGGCTGTGGTGCTCGAGTCGGTTCACAGCATTTCCTACCTGCTCAACGTGGAGTTTGTGATAGTCGATTCTGTGGCAGTCGCGATTTTCACTATCGAATACTGTATGCGCATGTATTCCTGCGTGGAAGAACCTGGGTTCAAAGGCGCACTTGCCGGGCGTTGGCGACAGGCCAAATCGCCGTCAACCGTGATTGACTTTCTGGCGATCGTCCCGTTTTTCTTGGAAGTGTTCTTGCACCATTTACTCGATTTGCGATTCTTGCGGGTGTTCCGCCTGACCCGATTACTCAAGTTGACGCGCGGCAACGACGCCACGGCGACGCTGGGCAAGGTGATTTCCCGAGAGTGGCCGGTAATTGCTGCGGCCGCCTTCATCATGCTCCTGCTGGTGGTGCTGACTGCGTCGCTGGGTTACCTGTTCGAATACGACGCCCAACCCGACAAGTTCGAAAACATACCTACATCCATCTACTGGGCGGTTATTACCTTGGCCTCTGTCGGTTACGGCGACATCTCGCCGATTACCACTGCCGGTCGGGTCATGACCATTGTTCTGGCCTTTATTGGTATCGGTATTTTCGCGATCCCAGCAGCGCTATTGTCTTCTGCATTTAGCGACGAGCTGCAAAAAGAGCGTGAAGAGCTCAAGAACAACCTGTACACCATCCTCAAAGACGGAGTAATTGACGCTGACGAGATTCAGATCATTCGCCATGAGGCGCAGCGACTCCACCTCAGTGAAGATGAGATTACGGCGCTCATCAAATTGGTCCAGCACGAGCTTGAAAAAGAGGCAGACCTTAGGGGATTGCCCATTAACACCATTGCTGAAAAACCTGAACTAGCGGTAGAGCACTACAAGTCTTTATTGAGTCAAATTCGCCAACTAGCCATGTTGACTGATGCTGCGGCATTTGACGCAGTAGGCATTGGCAAGGGCCGGCTGTCCGACAACGAAGCCGCTTTGTGGCGACAAATCAAGAGCTAACGCATCGAGATGCGAATCAGTTGCAAAGTTGTAATAAATAGCCAGGCCATTACTGAGACACTCGAGGCCGCGTCAGACGCGACTTTTCCCCTAGTTACTTTGATTCTTGCAGAATGGTGGATAACTTGAAACATGCCTTGATGGAGATCCTCGACGGATCTCCGAACTACAAGGTGAGCCGCTACGTCGAGTGGCTCATTACTTTAGTCGTGCTGGTGAACTGCTCGGCAGTGATTCTGGATTCAATGCCCGAGGTTCACGCGGTGTACAAAGAATTTTTTCACGAACTGGAATTCTGGAGCGTGATGTTCTTCACGCTGGAATACGTGCTGCGGGTCTGGTCGCTGGGTGCGCGCTTTACCGCAGAAAATGGCGGCTCCTGGAAGGGGCGGCGCCAGTACATGTTCAGTGCCTTTGGCCTGGTCGATTTTTTCGCCACCATGCCGCACTACCTTCACATGTTTTTTCCGGCGCTCGATTTGCGCATTTTGCGGGTGCTGCGCCTGCTGCGGATTCTCAAACTGTCCAAATACAACACTGCTTTGCAAGACCTGTTTCACGCGGTGCATTCCGAGCGACGCGCCTTTGGCTCGGCGGCGTTTTTGCTGCTGATTGCCACGGTGGTGTCCGCATCGCTCATGCACTTTGCCGAAGGCCATGAGCAGCCGCAGTTTTTTGGCTCCATTCCTCACTCGATTTACTGGTCGATTGTCACCATCACCTCGGGCTACGGCAACGTCGAACCTGTCACCAAGGCGGGTGAAGTCATCGCCCTGCTCACCGGGTTTTTGGGCGTGTGTATGGCAGCGATCATGACCGGTATCGTGGCGTCCGCCTTCTCTAACCAGCTTTCGCGCAAGAAGGCGGCCTACCAAAGTCAGCTGCGTGCGGTGCTAGCCGATGGCATCGTGACTGACGCCGAACGCGCCACGCTAAAGAAGCTCCAAGCGCAGTACCGCCTGTCGGACGCCCAAGTGCAGCTCTTTATTGACGAAGCCCAGAAAAAGTAGAAATGATGACTTCCACGAAACCTATGGCGCCAAGCTCTGCGTCCCAACGCCTTAAACGCCGCATATTTGAAATCCTGGACGGTGCCGTCCTTGATGGCGCCAGCAAGGCCTGCGAAATCTTCATTGCCACCCTGGTCGTTGCCAACGTGCTGGCGATCATTCTGGAGTCCATGCACGACCTCCACGAGGCCTATGCGGCCTATTTCCACATGTTTGACTTGGTCAGCGTGGTGATTTTTTCGATCGAATACGTGCTGCGGGTCTGGTCCTATGGCGAGAAATACGCCCATGAAGCTGGCAGCTCCTGGCGCGGTCGCAAGGAATACCTGTTTAGCGTCTTTGGCATGGTGGACTTTTTCAGTACCGTGCCTTTTTACTTGCAACTGGTGTTCCCTGGCGCCGATTTGCGGGTGCTGCGCATGTTCCGGTTGCTGCGGATTTTCAAGCTGTCGCGCTACAACAGCGCCATGGACGACATGTTTGAGGCCATCAAGGCCGAAAAAGACTCGTTTTCATCGGCCATGTTTCTGCTGTTTATCAGCTGCCTGCTGTTTTCATCGCTGATTTACATCATCGAAGGGCACGACCAGCCCGAGGTTTTCCCGTCTATCCCGGCCGCCATGCACTGGTTTATCCTGACCATCATCTCTGGCTGGGGCAATGTGGACCCAGTGACTTACCTTGGCGTGGTGCTGGTGGTCGTGACCCAGGTGCTGGCGATTGCCCTGGCAGCTATCCTGACCGGTGTGGTGGCTACCGCCTACACCGCCCAAGTGCAAAGACGTGAAGCGGTTTACGAAACCGAGGTGCGTGAGGTGCTGGCAGACGGCGTCGTCACTGATGAAGAGCGTGCCAAGCTCAAGCAAATGCAGGCCAAGTTTGGCATGACCGACGAACAGGTGGAATCCATCGCTGAGCAGGTGAACGCAGAGCGCCGGGCAGCCCAGAGGGAAGCGGAAATGCAGTCGGCGCGCGCCTCATAGTTTTCCAGAGCCTCTAAAGAAAATGGGCCGTGCAGCTGCCGCTGCGATGGCCCATTTTCGATTTCTGGCTTGGCCAGACCGGGCCCAGGCGTTGTTGCAATGTGCTTCTCACCTTATGTTTGGCCGACCTCTACAATTCCAACGCGCGCCGCCCGGGCTTGCGCCCCCTTACTTCGTTGATTCCCCCATGTCCTGGCACGCCAAGCTCCAACTTGACTACGAACTCCACGCCGGGCGCAGCGTGGCGCGCCATGTGCACAGCGGGCCTTTGCGTATCTTGCAAAGTCTGTACCCGGAGGGCGACGCCGTGTGCCACAACGTGCTGGTGCACCCGCCCGGTGGCCTGGTGGGTGGCGATACACTGGATATCACGCTGCGCGCTGCACCCGGCACCCACGGTCTGGTGACCACGCCCGGAGCCACGCGCTTTTACCGCAGCGAAGGCGCATTGGCCTTGCAACGCACGCACCTGGCACTCGAAGGCAACGCGCGCCTGGAATGGTTGCCGTTAGAAACCATTTGCTACAGCGGCTGCCACGCCGAAAACCACCTCACCCTGAACCTTGCCCCAGATGCGCAAATGATGGGTTGGGACGTGACCGCGCTGGGCCTGCCGCACGCCAATTTGCCATTCATACAGGGCTTTGTACAGCAACACCTGGAGCTGCCCGGCGTGTGGCTGGAGCGCGGCCGCGTGCAGGCCGACGACGCGCTTCTGCTGGACGGCCCCGCCGGCCTGGCTGGCATGCGCTGCTGGGGGACGATGTACCTGGTCAGCGGCCAGGCCCTAAGCCGCGCGGACAAGGCCGTGGCGCTGGACGCCGCGCGCGAAGTGATTGCTGCGCACCCGCTTGGCGCCACTGCCGGCGCCACCAGCCCCAATGCGCAAACCGTGGTGGTGCGGGCAATAGCCCCGCAGGTCGAAGGCGTGATGGCCTTGTTGCGCCAGGTGCGTTTGGCGTGGCGCAGCGCAGTGTGGAATATGGCGACCACATCACCTCGCATCTGGGCGATGTGAACCACACGACACGGCGGCCTGCGGCCTTAAATGGCGACCAGCTCCCGCACGCCGTCAATTTCCATATTGGCACCCCGCCCTTGGGCCAGCACCGAGCCGCGTTCCATCACGATGTAGTCATCGGCCAGCTCGCGGGCAAAGTCGTAGTACTGCTCGACCAGCACAATCGCCATCGAACCCTTGTCGGCCAGCATGCGGATCACGCGGCCAATATCTTTGATGATGCTGGGCTGGATGCCCTCAGTAGGTTCGTCGAGCACCAAGACTTTGGGGCCAGCAGCCAGTGCGCGCGCGATGGCAAGCTGCTGCTGTTGACCGCCTGAGAGGTCGCCGCCACGGCGGTGGCGCATCTCGTGCAGCACCGGAAACCACTCAAACAACTCGGACGGCAGCGGCGTGGAGGCGGGTTTGCCGGCCAATCCCATTGCCAGGTTTTCCTGCACTGTGAGGCGGCCAAAAATCTCGCGCCCTTGCGGCACATAGCCCAAGCCTGCGCGGGCACGCTCATAGGGCGTGACGCCTTGCAGCGCCTGGCCGTCCAGGGTGATGGACCCGGTTTTGATGGGCACCAGGCCCATGAGCGATTTGAGCAAGGTGGTTTTACCCACGCCGTTGCGGCCCAGCACCACGGTGACTTTGCCCGGCGTGGCCTCCAGGCTGACGTCGCGCAGAATGTGCGAGCCGCCGTAGTACTGGTTGATTCCTTTGACTGACAAACCCATGGTGTTAGCGCCCTAAATAAACTTCAATCACCCGCTCGTCGGCCTGGACCTGGGCCAGTGGCCCCTGAGCCAACACCGAGCCTTCGCACAGCACGGTCACGGTGTCGGAGATGGCTTTGATAAAGGCCATGTCGTGCTCCACCACCACCAGCGAGTGCTTGCCTTTGAGGCTTAAAAACAACTCGGCGGTGCGCTCGGTTTCCTGGTCGGTCATGCCGGCCACCGGTTCGTCGAGCAGCAGCAGCTTGGGGTCTTGCATCAAAAGCATGCCAATTTCCAGCCACTGCTTTTGCCCGTGGCTGAGCAGGCCAGCCTGGCGGTTCAGGCTGTCTTGCAGGTGGATGGTGTGCAAGACCTCGATCAGCCGCTGGGCTTGTTCAGAGCTGCGTTTGAAGAACACCGAGGCGCGCACGCCTTTGTGGGTTTTGAGCGCCAGTTCCAGGTTTTCATACACCGTAAGTTGCTCAAACACCGTCGGCTTTTGGAACTTGCGGCCAATGCCCAGTTGGGCGATCTCGGGCTCGCTGTGGCGCAGCAGGTCAATGGTGCTGCCAAAAAACACGGTGCCCGAGTCGGGCCGGGTTTTGCCGGTGATGATGTCCATCATCGTGGTCTTGCCCGCGCCGTTGGGGCCAATGATGCAGCGCAGCTCGCCTGGCGCTATGTCCAAGGAGAGGTGCTTGATGGCCTTGAAGCCGTCAAAGCTGACGTTCACGTCCTCCAAATAAAGAATGCGGCCATGCGAAACGTCCACCTCTTGCGAGGTGCGCACGCGCGCAAACCCGGCGTTTTGGCCACCCGCTGCCGTTTGGCCGCTGGGTTGCAGTTGCGCGCGGGCCTGCAGGCGCTGGGCGCCTTGCTCCAATAAATCGGGGGTCATGCCTGGCCTCCGCACAGTTTGCGCACCAAGCCCACCACGCCCTGGGGCAGGTAGAGGGTGACGCCGATGAACAAGGCCCCGAGGAAGTACAGCCAAAACTCGGGGTAGGTGACGGTGAGCCAACTCTTGGCGCCATTGACTAAAAAGGCGCCAATGATGGGGCCAATCAGCGTGGCGCGGCCTCCGACTGCGGCCCAGACTGCAATCTCAATCGAGTTTGCCGGGCTCATTTCGCCCGGATTGATGATGCCGACCTGCGGCACGTACAAAGCGCCAGCCACGCCGCACACCATGGCCGAGAGCGTCCAGATGGCCAGCTTGTAGCCCAGCGGCGAGTAGCCGCTAAACATAACGCGCGACTCGGCGTCGCGAATGGCCTGGAGCACGCGGCCAAACTTGGACGCCACCAGCCAGCGCGCAAGCAAATAAAAACCCAGCAAAAACGCCGCCGTTAGCACAAACAAAGCCATGCGCATGCCCGGCGTGGCAATGGTGATGCCCGCCAGCCGCTTGAAGTCGGTAAAGCCATTGTTGCCGCCAAAACCTGTCTCGTTGCGGAAAAACAGCAGCATGGCGGCAAAGGTGAGCGCCTGGGTGATGATGGAAAAGTACACGCCCTTGATGCGCGAACGAAAGGCAAAAAAGCCAAACACCAGCGCCACCAGACCCGGCACCGCTACCACCAGGAACAGCGTGGCGGGCAAGCTGCCGCTCAGGGCCCAATGCCAGGGCAGCTCTTTCCAGTCCAGAAACACCATGAAGTCGGGCAAGGCGCTTTTGTAATTGCCGTCCAGGCCAATTTGGCGCATCAGGTACATGCCCATGGCATAGCCGCCCAGCGCAAAAAACAGGCCGTGGCCCAGGCTCAGAATGCCGGTGTAGCCCCAGATCAGGTCCATAGCCAGCGCGCACATGGCGTAGCACATGATTTTGGCGACCAGACCGACGGCAAAGTCGCTCAGGTGAAAAACGCTGCCCTCAGGGACAAGCAAGTTGAGCACCGGCACTAGGCCGCAGAGCAGCGCCAGCACGGCCAGCCAGACGGCCCAACCGGTTCGCGACAGCACGGGGGCGGGAGTGGGTAGAACGATGGTCGTCATGCTTCGGCACTCCGGCCCTTCATGGCAAAAATGCCTTGCGGACGCTTTTGGATAAAGATGATGATGAACAGCAGCACGGCAATTTTGGCCAGCACCGCGCCGGCCAGGCCTTCGAGAAACTTATTGAGCACGCCCAGGCCCAGCGCGGCGACCACGGTGCCTGCGAGCTGGCCCACGCCGCCCAGCACCACCACCATAAAGGCGTCCACGATGTAGCTTTGGCCCAGGTCCGGCCCCACATTGCCCACCTGGCTGAGCGCGCAGCCCGCCAAACCGGCAATGCCCGAACCCAGCGCAAAGGCATAGGTGTCAATACGCGCGGTGTTGACGCCCATGCAAGAAGCAATCGGGCGGTTTTGTGTAACGGCGCGCACGAACAGGCCCAAACGTGTTTTGCCCACCAGCAGCGCCACCGCGGCCAACACCGTCAGGGCAAAGGCGACGATGATGATGCGGTTGTAAGGCAGCGACAAATTGCCCATGAGCTGGACACCGCCACTCATCCAGCTGGGGTTTTCCACGCCCACGTTTTGCGCGCCAAACAGGGTGCGCACGCCTTGCATCAGCATCAGACTGATGCCCCAGGTGGCCAGTAGCGTCTCCAGCGGGCGGCCATACAAAAAGCGGATCACGCTGCGCTCCAGCGCCGCGCCAACCAAAGCCGACACCAGAAACGCCACCGGCACGCTAGCGAGCAAATACCACTCAAAGGCGCCTGGCAGGTATTTTTGGAACACGCCTTGCACTACGTAAGTGGCATAGGCGCCAATCATCATCAGCTCACCGTGCGCCATGTTGATCACGCCCATCAGGCCGTAGGTAATCGCCAGGCCCAGCGCCACCAGCAGCAAGATGGAGCCCAGGCTGATGCCGCTAAAGATCGCGCCCAAGCGGTCGCCCCAGGCCAGGCGGTCTTTGACCTCGCGCAGGCTTTTGAAAAGCGCTTGTTTGACCTTGGGGTCGGTCTCGATTTGCAGGCGTTCGGCCAGCAGGGTTTGCGTGGCGGCCTGCGCACTTTGGCCCAGCAATGCGGCGGCTTGCTGGCGTTTGGTGGGGTCGTCGCTGGACAGCAAAGCCGCGGCGCGCAACAGGCCCAGGCGGTCGCGAATGTCCGCCTCGGTTTCTTGCGCGAGCGCCTTGTCAATCAAGGGTAGTTGTGCGTCGCTCACATGGCCTTGCAAGGCCTTGGCGGCCTCGCGGCGCACCGCAGGCTCGGCGCTCAGCAATTTGAGCGCGGCCAGCGCGTTATCGATTTCGCCGCGCATGCGGTTGTTGACCATGGCGTCTTCGGCGGCTTGCAGCGCATCGGCGGAGATGCTGCGCGGGGCGCCGCTCGATGCATCCAATGCTTTGTCGCCTTGTACGACCACCGGCTTGCCGTCCACCACTTTGACCGCACCGTCCGCCAAGGCTTGAATAAATACCAGGGTCTGGGCGTCCGGGCTTTGCACTGCGGACTGGAGGGCGGCGATGCGGGCGTCTGCGTCGCCAATGGCCATTTTTTGCGCCTGCTCTGCGGTGAGGGCGAAGCTCGCGCTAGCGCTGAACAGGGCCATCACGCCTGCACACAGCGCGCGCTGAAATGCGAATTTCACTTTTACGTAGTGGCTTTCCCCCCCTATCCCCCCGGCCCCCTTTCCACCCCAGCGGGGTAGAAAGGGGGGGTGAACAGCCACATTTGGTTTCTTCGCAACGGCTAGGGCACCACTGGCCACTACCGTGGAAAGTTGGCTCGCGGCGCCTCCCTCAGTCGCCAGCGACCGGGTGCCACGCCAGTAGAAGGCTAGCCTACGCGACAAAATCAAATGTGGCTGTTGGCCCCCCTCTCTCGCCCGCTGGGCGAGAGAGGGGTTGGGGGAGAGAGTGGGCAAACTCCACCCCCCTATCCCCCCGGCCCCCTTTCCACCCCAGCGGGGTAGAAAGGGGGAGTGAACAGCCACATTTGGTTTTGTCGCAACGGCTAGGGCACCACTGGCCACTGCCGTGGAAATTTGGTTCGAAGCGCAACACTCGTGAACAGGCGACTGGGTACTGCGCCCGTAGAAGGCTAGTCGAAGCGACAAAATCAAATGTGGCTGTTGGCCCCCCTCTCTCGCCCGCTGGGCGAGAGAGGGGTTGGGGGAGAGAGTGGGCAAACTCCACCCCCCTATCCCCCCGGCCCCCTTTCCACCCC
>Ga0209500_10000130_pt1 | contig 67511 bp, 61 predicted proteins | sample S_140212_EF_Meta_FD_187323 | JGI IMG/M metagenome (GOLD analysis project Ga0209500, IMG submission 187323) | Freshwater microbial communities from Lake Simoncouche, Canada to study carbon cycling - S_140212_EF_MetaG (SPAdes) (version 2) | ecosystem: Environmental > Aquatic > Freshwater > Lake ... | reverse complement strand
GCTGGCTCTAGCAAGCGGACGCTCATGCGCGTTTGATGTTGACTTGATATTTAGCAATGACATCTGACAAGGCCACGGCCTTGATTTCACCGCGCCGGTAGGCCGCAAGCCGGTCGTCTGCCTCCGTGGCCCACAGCGCTTCCAGCGTTGCATCGGGTTCGTCCAAACTGTCTAGGACGCGCTCCACCACTTCCATACGTTCTTCGGGGCGCAGCTTGGCCACTTGGGCGCTTAATGCTTCGGCGGCTTGGGACATAGAAACTCCAGGTGGACGGGTGATGGCGAATATAGCGCTGCGGCGCAGGTTTGCGAATCAGTGTTGCTTACGTAGAGGCGTGGGGCGTGTTGCGGTTTATGGGGGGCAGGTGAATAACACCGGCCAATGCCCGAAATATCCATGTGCGCAAACCACGTGGTGGAAAGTGTTTTTTAGTCATACGCTTTTAGTTAAAATTTTGTATTAAATCTAACCTTAGAGACGCTTGTATGTTTGCACTTTAACTTAAGTTAATTGTCAATCTTTGATTTACATGACGGATATAAATATTTAATAACTCTAATTTATACAGACTTTATTCTTATCTTTTAATTCATTCACTTTTTTGTTTGCTATTGATATTTAATTTATATTTTTTATCAACAGATTTTTTACAATCTCGTCTTTTCCGGGTGATTCATCCTGCAGAGTATCTCTGATAATTTCTTTGGAGATAATGTGCACTTCTAGTAATCTTGTTTGATACCGCCAAAAATCACAACCATAAGCCTTTAAGAATGGCTCCTCTGGATTTAACAAATTTCCACGTCCATCTATATAAAGTATTGTTTTCATGCTCCTTAAATCTGAAGCTCTATTAATTTCAAAAAAACCCACTTTGATAAAATTACAACTGCTGCAACAGCAACCGAGAAAAATATTCCTTTTATTACTCTTTTCATAAATTAGTCTTTGCTCCATCATTTCGTATTTGGCTCGCCCTAATAATTGATACAGATATTAGACCTACAATAAAGAATAGCGTTCCAATCAGCACCGTTTGATAGAAATGGCTTGATTTCCAATCATAAATTTTTAGAAGTGATGCTGGATATAGGATGATCGCCGAAAGCCAAGCGTTCCAGAGAATAAATCCACTCGTCAGTAGTGGAATCATAATTAATGAAAAAACATACACAAAAAGGATGGCAGAGATCTCCTGATCATTTTTCATATGGGCGGCGGAGTAAAATCCAGCATGCTCTAAAATTGTAGAGATTTTTCCGCTGCGAGCAGTAGATTGACCAAACCAAAGGGATGCCATTAGTGTAAGTATTTCAGCAACCTGAAAATGTGAGAAAAACATTGATAAGAGTTCAACCCCGTATCCAATCTGAGATTCGTCCATCACTGAGTCCTGCCTAATTAAAAATGTTACGTCACGTTTCTATTTGTATATTGCTTGAAATCTACTATTGATATTGATTGAGTCAATTACCTCCTCAAACAAATACCTAGTCTGCTCCGTCCCATAGATCCTGCCTGCAATCATCCCCGTCACCGCACCAACGGTGTCGGCGTCACCACCTCTATTGATTGCATCAAAGACGGCCTTCTCAAAGGTATTGGTTCGCTTCACCGAGTACCAAGCGGAAGCATAGGTATCAGCGACATAACCCGAGTTGTTGATGGGCCTGTTTCGCAGACCATCGTACTCCGGCAATGCCTTCCCAACCCATAGTTCATGTGCAAGTGCTGCGGTGTATTTAATGGAATCCGCACTGCCGTGAGTCAATAGACACTGCGCCACAGAGTCGCCAATTGCAGCACTCAGGCTATAGCGGTTAAAGACGATACATGGCGCCATGCGCATGATCGAGCCATTGCCGCTGGCCATGGGGTCAGTAGAGCCCGCATAGGGCCGTTCGCAGTCTGTGACCCTTGCTAGAGACTCGGAGATGGTCAGTCCACAGTCCCACGCTGGGCCGGGCCTTGTTCCATATTTACCGGTGGCCTTCCATGCAACGAAGTTACGTTGGATCTGGGTGGCGTCAAAGCCACCGCATGTAGCGTAGGCATCAGCAATAGCTAAGGCCATGGCGCCGTCGTCACTGTATTCACCAACCGATGTGTCGTGTACTCCACCTGCGGTCATCGTGGTTATGTACTTGCTGCCTGTCGTTGGCTTGGTAAATTCCAGTGGAACGCCCATAGCATCACCCACAAACAAGCCTTGCCACATGCCAAGTGCTTGTGATTCCGTCATTGGAACTGCTTGCATGACTATTGGCCCTGCGCAGGTTGTTTTGCCAAGACCTTGTGCAACTTCTTGAGTGAGTTGGCAATGGCGGGGCGAGTCGTTAACGTTTTGTTCCCGTGATAGTTTGAGACCGCCCCAGATAGATGCGAATAGGCTGCTGTTAGCTCTTGGAGCCACTGATAAGTTTGCGCTCCAACAACGGAGGACAGCTTCGCATGGCTTTCGGCAGCGTCTGCTCTCACCCTAGCCCTTAATTGTTCTTCCGCAGTCTCCACAGGGCAAGGTGTAACAACCTGACCATTCGCAGCGTATTCGTCCATCCATCGCTGCATGTCTGCCAACTCTTCATCCGTTGAGATGAAGTAGCGGCTGAACGTTTCTAGTGCTAGGACATGGGTGCTGCCAGTGGCGTATTCGCAGTCACGCCTACCTTTGACAACGTACATCGTCACGGTGCCGTGCACTGGGTCAATGCGCTTGCAGATAGCATAAATGTAGGCTGACAGGTACTGAGTTGAGAACTTGGCAAATCCATTTTCAATGGCCCACAGCTCGCCAAAGCGGCTCGTTGGATTGATGCAGATGGCAAGGTTGCCGTCTACCATGCAGGTCTCGCCAGCCTTGAGCTTGGCGGGCTTAAACAGGAGATCATGAAGGTTCAAGGCGATGCTTTCGCAGTTGATGCATTTTTAGCATGCAGACTTTTTCATCGACTTGTCAAATTCGCTTGATTTGCGCGGGCCCTTCCTACGGAAGACGAGGCGTTGGAATTCCCTTGTGGTTTAGTCAACTATTTCGGAGAGATCTTTGTGACCGCTCTGCGTCTTTTGGCGCAATGGCGATGTACGAGTAACGGCCGACTCAGCCTCATCGGTCGGGGGGGATGCCCAACGCAAGCGGTCAAATAAGCAGAATTCCGCGCTTAAGCAGCCTGCAATTCGCCAAATGGCAGATGGAGCACCGACAGGTTGTGGATATCCGCCCGCAGGCTGGCGTGCTGCACGTCGATTCCCACTAGAGCGCCGTTGGCGTCAAAGTCAAGCACCACACCGTCATTGACTTCGTCCGAGTCCACCGACGCCCGATCAGCTAAATGGATGTAGAGCGAATCGGTCGCTTTGTCATAAGAAATTTTCATGGTGTAAACCTCCGGTCGGGAAAGGCATTGTGCACGGTAGTGCCGTCTTCAAGAGTGACTACTCGCAAATACCGGCCTAACTCTTCAATCCACACCCAATGGCGAATACGTCCGTCGTCGGCTTGAATTTCTCGGCGCAAGGGCATAGATAAGGCTAGTTCTATCCACTCCGCCTTGATATACGGTCGCTTGGCGATGACATCGTTGCGAAAGTAGGCCGTAGTTTCCATGGTCTCACTTCCCAAACGAATCCTTCAACCCCACCGCCAAATTAAACACCGCCTTCGCCCCCGCCACATGGTCCACCCGGTCGGCCACAAAGTAGCCCAGGCGTTCAAACTGAAACTTTTGGTCGGGCAGGGCGGTGGCCAGCGACGGCTCCACGATGGCGGTGACGATTTTCAGGCTGTGGGGGTTCAGGCTTTCCAGAAAGTCTTTGCCGCCGGCGTCGGGTTGTTCGTCGCTGAACAGGCGGTCGTACATGCGCACTTCGGCGCTCACGCCGTCAGAGGCGCCCACCCAGGTGATGACGCCCTTGACCTTGACGCTGGACGAGCCCGGCGTGCCGCTTTTGGTGTCGGGGATGAGGGTGGCGTGCACTTCGGTGATGTGGCCGTCGGCGTCTTTCAGGGCGCCGGTGCATTCGATGATGTGGCCGTATTTGAGCCGCACTTTGTTGCCGGGGAACAGGCGAAAAAAGCCGGCCGAGGGCGTTTCTTCAAAGTCGCTGCGCTCTATCCACACTTCGCGCCCCATCACGAACTCTCTGTTGCCCAGCTCGGGGTGGTGCGGGTGCATGGGCGCGGTGCAGGCGTCCAGGGTGCCTGCTCCCATCACGTCGTCCCAGTTGGTCAGCACCAGTTTGAGGGGGTCTAGCACCGCCATGGCGCGCGGGGCGGATGCGTCCAGGTCTTCGCGCAGGCAGCCTTCCAGGGTGGAATAGTCAATCCAGCTGTCGCTTTTGGTCACGCCAATGCGCTCGGCAAACAGTTGCAGGCTCGCTGGCGTGTAGCCCCGGCGGCGCAGGCCGACGAGGGTTGGCATGCGCGGGTCGTCCCAGCCGCTGACTTTGTGGTCGTGGACCAGTTGCGCGAGTTTGCGCTTGCTGGTGACCACGTAGGTGAGGTTCAGGCGGGCAAATTCGTATTGCTTGGGCGGTGGACTGGCCAGCAAGCCGCCTTCTATCAGGCGCTCCATCAGCCAGTCGTAAAACGGGCGTTGGTCTTCAAATTCAAGGGTGCAAATGCTGTGGGTAATTTGCTCCAGCGCGTCTTCAATCGGGTGGGCAAAGGTGTACATCGGGTAGATGCACCAGGTGTCCCCCGTGTTGTGGTGCGTAGCGCGGCGGATACGGTAGATGGCCGGGTCGCGCATATTGATGTTGGGTGACCCCATGTCAATCTTGGCGCGCAGCACCATGGAGCCGTCTTCGTGCGCTCCAGCGCGCATTTCACGAAAGCGCGCCAGGTTCTCGGCCGGTGTGCGGCTTCGGAATGGGCTATCGATGCCGGGCTTGCCAAAGTCGCCCCGTTTGGCGCGCATTTGCTCAGGCGTTTGTTCGTCCACATAGGCGTGGCCTGCCTCAATCAGGTGTTCGGCTGCGCGGTACATAAAGCCAAAGTAGTCGCTGGCCTGGTAGGGCTTGTCATTACCTGGCTGGCTCCAGTCAAAACCCAGCCAACGCACCGCGTCGATGATGCTGTTGACGTATTCGGTGTCTTCTTTTTCGGGGTTGGTGTCGTCAAACCGCAGGTGGCACACGCCGCCATAGTCGAGCGCCAGGCCAAAGTTCAGGCAAATGCTTTTGGCGTGGCCCACGTGCAAGTAGCCATTGGGCTCGGGGGGAAAGCGGGTGCGGATGCGAGCCGGGTCCAGCGGACCGGTGGCCTGGTGGGCGGCGTCGCCAGGGCTGCCAGCCCAGTGGCGTGCGGCGTAGGTGCCAGCGGCCAGATCGTGCTCGATGATTTGGCGCAAAAAGTTGCTGGCCTTGCCAGGATTTTGGGCTTCTAGCGCGGCGGGGAATTTGGCGCCAGACTTGGCGGCGGGGGAATTACTCATGGCTTTGATTTTAGACGGGCGTCTCTCGGGCCGACGAAAAAATAGCGCACCCTTGTGGGGTGCGCTATTTTGCTGCGGGCAGACTGCGCTGCCCGCAAAACAGGGCCAGTGATTAACGAATCACAGCCAGTTCTTCGAGCTTGCCGCCCTTGATGGTCTTCAGGGTCAAAGCGCCGCCCTTGATGTCGCCTTTTTCGTCAAAGGTGATGGGGCCGGTCACGCCAGCAAAGTCTTTGGTGGCGGCCAGCACGGGGAGGTACTTGGCTGGGTCAGAAGAACCGGCCTTGACCATGGCTGCAACCATCAGCTTGACGGAGTCATACACATAGGGCGCGTAGACCTGAACGTCTGCACCGAACTTGGCTTTGAACTTCTTCTTGAAGTCTTCCATGCCAACCTTGGCCTTACCCTCGACGCCGCCTGCCTCAGCGCAGAACAGTTGGTTGTCGGTCACAGCGTCACCAGCTAGCTTGACCAGCTCGGTGGAGCAGATGCCGTCGCCACCCATGAACTTGGCGTTGATGCCCAGAGATTTCATCTGGCGCAGCATGGGGCCTGCAACAGCGTCCATACCGCCGAAGAACACGACGTCAGGCTTTTTGCCCTTAATAGTGGTCAGGATGGCGTTGAAGTCGGTGGCTTTGTCGGTGGTGAACTCTTTGGCCACCACGGTGCCGCCAGCGGCAAGCACGGCTTTGCTGAACTCTTCAGCCACGCCCTGGCCGTAAGCGGTACGGTCATCGATCACGGCAATGGCCTTGCCCTTGAGGGTGCTCACTGCGTACTTGCCCAGGGTGCCGCCGAGTTGAACGTCGTCAGCCACTACGCGGAAGGTGGTCTTGAAACCTTGGCGTGTGTACTTGGGGTTGGTGGCAGAAGGAGAGATTTGGGGGATGCCCGCGTCGCTGTAAATTTTGGATGCAGGAATCGAAGTGCCCGAGTTCAGGTGACCGATCACGCCAGCAACCTTGGCATCAGCCAGCTTTTGTGCAACGGAAGTGCCTTGCTTTGGATCAGCGCCGTCGTCTTCGGTCATGAGCTTGATGGTGACTTTCTTGCCACCGATGGTCACGCCAGCGGCGTTGAGCTCTTCAACGGCCATGATGGCGCCATTTTCGTTGTCTTTACCCAGGTGGGCGATGGCGCCGCTGGTCGGGCCAACGTGAGCGATCGTAACCACGGCGTTTTGGGCCATGGCAAAACCACTGGACATTGCCAGTACGGCAGCAGCTAAGGTAGTCATTTTCATAGGTGAGTAACTCCGGTTATGGTTTTTAGAAAAGATGCCGAGTCGGCACGGGGGGCAGGATAACTCCATTTCGCGTGACAAACACCATTGGCTTTGACGCCGGTACGCTGCGGATCAACTTTTTTTGCATCAGGCACTGTTTTTTGCTGACAACGGGCTTCTGGCGGCTAAATCCAGCCCAGCCATTGCCCCCAAATTAGCTTGCCCAGGTAGCGGTTGGGCAGAAGGGTAAATCCCCCGGCAATGATGCAAGCACTCCAGTAAAGCGTCTGCATGGTTTTGCGGTGGCCAACAATGTTTTTCCGGTACAAACACCAAAAAGCTACCAAAAGGCTGAATAAAGTCACCGGGATGAGCAAGTGGATGGGGGTGTAACCGGCCACATTAGGAAGTTTGAAGTCGCGAATAAAAATGGCGGTGATGGCCGCGGCCAGCATCAAGGTGGTCCAGGCGTAGCCAAAAGCCCGGTGCAGCACAGGACGTTGAGTGCGGCCCTTGCGCGCCCACAAGGCAACGGGCCCGAGGACTACGGCGGCAATGGCGGCGCTCATGTGGACGGCGATCAGTGGTGTGAGTTCCATCGTGGGTGCGTAGCGGTCCAAAAGGAAATAGATTAGCACATGCGATACCAACTCGCGTGTCGTAGTGCGTTCCTACAATGGCCAACATGAAACGAATCACCCAAATTTCGCTGGCTTCGGTCCTGCTTCTGGCCGCTGGCGCCGCCGCGTGGTGGTGGACGGGCATGGCGCAAGAGCCCATGCAATACCGCACTGGCGAAGTCACCCGGGGCGACTTGCAGGCCGTGGTGGCCGCCAGTGGCGCGGTCAATCCGGTAGCCTTGGTGACCGTGGGCACGCAGGTGAGTGGCCAGATTCGCGATGTTCTGGTGGACTTCAACGCCGAGGTCAAGGCTGGGCAATTGCTGGCGCAAATTGACCCCGAGAGTTTTGAGTACCGCGTGCGCTCTGCCCAGGCTGACCATGAAGCCGCCCGCGCCGCCGTGCTCACCGCCCAGGCCAACGCCCTGGCCATGCAAACCCAGGTGTCGCGGGCGCAGGTGGACTTGAACGAGGCCCAGCGCAGCCAAGACCGCACCGACATGCTGGTGGACAAGCAGTTCGTGGCGCTGAGTGAACGCGATAAAGCGCGCGCGCTGGTCAACACAAGCTTGGAGGCCCTCAAGGCGGCCCAGGCGCAAGTGGGCGTGGCGCAGGCCCAGGTCAGCGCGGCGCAGGCCACCGTAGCCCAGCGTGACGCAGCTTTGGCGCAAGCCCGCATTGACCTAGCGCGCACTCGCATCACCTCGCCGGTGAATGGCATTGTGGTCAAGCGCACTATTGAGCGCGGGCAGACGGTGGCCAGCAGCTTGCAGTCGCCCGAGCTGTTCATCATTGCCAAAAACCTGGCCGACATGCAGGTGGAGGCTGCCATTGACGAGAGCGACGTGGGGCGCGTGCAAGCGGGGCAAAAGGCGCGCTTCACGGTAGACGCTTTTCCAGGGCAAAGCTTTGAAGGCGAGGTGCGCCAGGTGCGCAAAGCCGCGCTTAATGTGGCCAATGTGGTGACTTATGTGGCGGTGATTGGTTTCTCCAACGCCGACGGGCGCCTGATGCCTGGCATGACGGCCAATGTGCGGGTGGTGACCGACCAGCGCAGCGGCGTGTTGCAAGTGCCCAATGCGGCCTTGCGCTTGCGCATTCAAGGCGCCGAGCCGCCGGCGCCCGACAAGAGCGGCGCCAGCGCGCGCCTGTACCAAATGGACGCAAAAGGTAAGCCGAAGGCGCTGGCGGTGCGCACCGGTATTTCCGATGGCAACCGAACCGAGCTGCTTTTGGAGCCTGTGTCGGACGCAGCTGCGCAACTGAAGGAAGGTGCTTCCGTGCTGGTGGGTACCAAAGCCGCCCTCGGCGCGCAAGGCAAACCGACGAGTCGTTCGCCGTTTTGATGGAACCGCGCGAATTGCCTGCATCCTTAGGTCGCGCGCCGTCGTTGATCGATGTTCAAGGCCTGACCAAACGCTACGAAATGGGTGCCGCAAAGGAGCAGGGTCACATAGTGCACGCCCTGCGCGGCGTGAGCCTGCAGATTGCGCGCGGGGACTTTGTGGCAGTGATGGGCGCCTCGGGTTCGGGCAAATCGACGTTCATGAATATTTTGGGCTGTCTTGACCGCCCCAGTTCCGGTAGCTACAAGTTCGAAAGTCAGGCCGTGGAACACCTCAATGGCGACGCGCTGGCTGCGCTGCGCAACCAGCGCATCGGCTTCGTGTTCCAGCAGTTCAACCTGTTACCACGGGCGTCCGCCCTGGAAAATGTGGAGTTGCCGCTGCGGTACGCCGGTGTGAAGCCCGCCCATCGGCGCGAACGCGCACTGGTCGCCTTGCAGCGCGTGGGTTTGGGCGACCGGACAAGGCATCTGCCCACTGAGTTGTCAGGCGGCCAGCAGCAGCGCGTGGCCATTGCGCGGGCCCTGGTCAATGCGCCGCAACTTGTCTTGGCCGACGAGCCCACCGGCGCTCTGGACTCGCACACCAGCGCCGAGATCATGCAGCTGCTCAGTGGCCTCAACGACGAGGGAGTCACCATCGTACTGGTCACCCACGAACCCGACGTGGCCGCCTGGGCACGGCGGCGCTTGTTGTTCAAGGACGGGCAGGTGGTGCAGGATGAGGAAACTGGGGTCAGATTCCAGTTTCCATCACAAGATGAGATAGCTCCAATGAATGGGACTCTGACCCCAATGAATGGAAAGAGTGCGCCATGAGCTGGGGGGCTGCTTTTCGCAGTGCTTTGGGGGCTTTGGCGGCCAATGCTCTGCGCAGCTTTTTGACCATGCTGGGCATCATCATCGGGGTGGCGGCGGTGATTGCCATGGTGGCGGTCGGGCGGGGGGCGACTGAGCGGGTGCAGGCGCAAATGAAGGGCCTGGGCTCGAACATCATGCTGGTTTTGCCCGGCGGCGTGTCGCAGGCCGGGGTTCGCCTGGGTGCGCAGACCCGCCAGCGCCTGACCGAGGAAGACGCGCAGGCCATCGCCCTGGAAATTGCGCAAGTGCAAGTGGCTGCGCCCACCTCGCGCACCACCGGCCAATTGGTCTGGGGTAATGCCAATTGGGGCAGCAGTGTGATTGGCGTTACCAATGACTATCTGGAGGCGCGCGATTGGCCGCTGCAAAGCGGGCGGGCCTTTGACGCCGCCGAACTGGCCGGTTCGGCCAAAGTGGGCTGGATAGGAGCCACCGCCGCGCGCGAACTGTTTGGTACCCAAGACCCGGTGGACCAGGTGCTGCGCCTGCGCGGTATTCCCATCACCATCATCGGCGTACTTGAGCCCAAGGGCCAAAACTCCATGGGCCAGGACCAAGACGATGTGGTCATGATTCCCTTGGGTACGCTGCGCAACCGGATTTGGGGAGGCGACGCTACCAGCCGCGTCAAGCGCGTGTGGTCTATCTCCGTCAAAGTGCGTGAGGGCGAATCGATGGCGGACGTGGAGGCCAGCATCCGAGACTTGCTGCGCCAGCGCTTCAAGGTCAGCGAGGGCGGCGATGACCCGTTTACCGTGCGCAACCTGACCGAGATGCTGCAAGCCCAAGAAGAATCGAGCCGTGTCATGACGCTGCTGCTGGCCACGGTGGCCGGCATCAGCCTGGTGATTGGCGGCATTGGCATCATGAACATCATGCTGGTGAGCGTGACCGAACGCACGCGGGAAATCGGCTTGCGCATGGCGGTGGGGGCCCGCGGGCAGGACATCCTGGCCCAGTTTTTGATCGAGGCGCTGACCTTAAGCGTGCTCGGCGGTGCTTTAGGCGTGTTGTTGGGCGCGTTGGCCACCTGGGCGGTGGGCTACTTTGCCGGTTGGGATGTGCGCCTGAGCCTGGACTCGGTGGCCTTGGCCGTGGTTTTTTCGGGCATGGTGGGCGTGTTTTTTGGCTACTACCCGGCGCTGCGGGCCTCGCGCCTGCAACCTATCGAGGCCTTGCGCCATGAATGAGAAAATGCCCGGCTTCTTAGCGATAAACCACCAAGGATAAAACTGTGATCGATATTGTGTTGCTGGCAAAAGCCGCCCTGATGGGCATTGTGGAGGGCCTGACCGAGTTCTTGCCCATTTCATCCACCGGACATCTGATTTTGGCCGGCGCCTTGCTCGGTTTTGACGACGAAAAGGCAAAGGTGTTTGACATCGCCATTCAGACCGGCGCCATTTTTGCGGTGGTGTTGGTGTATTGGGGAAAGCTCAAATCCACCGTGCTGGGTTTGCCCACGCAGCCGCAGGCGCGCGCCTTGGTGCGCAATGTGGTGATTGCGTTTTTGCCTGCGGTGGTGCTAGGCCTGCTGTTTGGCAAGGCGATCAAGGCGCATTTATTCACACCCGAAGTAGTGGCCAGCACCTTTATTTTGGGTGGATTCATTATTTTGTGGGCTGAGCGGCGCCAGGCGGCATTCGAAGACGTTCAGACAGGCACTTTTGCAAGCGTGCAAAACGTTGAAGACATGACGTCCATGGACGCCCTCAAAGTCGGGCTGGTGCAATGTCTGGCCATGGTGCCAGGCACCAGTCGCAGCGGCGCGACCATCATCGGTGGCATGTTGCTGGGCTTGTCGCGTCAGGTGGCTACCGAGTTCACTTTCTTTTTGGCCATTCCCACGCTCATCGGCGCTGGCGCCTACAGTCTGTACAAAGAGCGTGCACTCCTGAGCCTGGCTGACGCCCCCATGTTTATGGTCGGCCTGGTGTTTTCTTTCATCAGCGCCTGGATGTGCGTGCGCTGGCTGCTGCGCTTTGTGTCCACCCACAATTTCAACGGATTCGCCTATTACCGCATCGCGTTTGGCCTGCTGGTGTTGGCTACGGGGTGGAGTGGTTTGGTCACCTGGGCGGATTAAAGCCTGCTCTGGCGCCGGGCCGACTCAAGCCGGTATTTGCGCCAAGTGCTTGGCCAGATCGTGGCGCAGCTCTGCCAGCGGCGTAGCCCAATCCCCGCGTCGGCTTTGCCGGTACAGGCGCATGCTGGGGTACCAGGGGCTTTCGCGGCGTGTCAATTGCCAACGCCAGTCAGGCACGAAGGGCAGGAGCAGCCAGGTTTCCTTGCCCATGGCGGCCGCCAAATGCGCCACAGCAGTGTCTACGCACACCACGCGGTCCAGACAGGCCACCAAGGCTGCGGTGAGTGCAAAGTCGCTCAGTGCCTGGCCAAAGTGCAGTAACTGGCCATGGGCGTGCATTGCGGCGGCATCATCGGCCCCCAGCTCTTTTTGTAGGCTGACGTAGTGAAATCCGGCGGGCAGGTCCTCAAGCAGGGTGGACAGCGCAAGGCTGCGTTGCGCGTCGTTGGCGTGGGTGGCGCTTCCGCGCCAGACCAGTCCAACCCGAGGTGGGCGGCCGGTGACGGAGGTGCCGTTCTGGCCTGCGCCTTCAGCTGCGGCCAGACGAGTCTCCCAGATCTTTTGCAGCCGAGTATCGGCGTGCAGGTAGGCGTCTTTGGGTGCGCCCATCCAGGCTTCGGTGGGGCCGATGGGGCGAGCGGCTGCGTGGTGATTCATCAGCGCCAGCGGCAGGCTCATCAGGGGGCAATGCAGGTCGAAGTCGGGTCTGGCGGCGCCTTGGGCCAGCACCTGGTCCACGCCGTCCAAGCCTTGCATCAGCCGCTGCAGTGGCGCCGGTACTTCTAGCAAGACTTTGGCACCCATTGCGGCTAACTGCGTTGCGTAGCGGCAAAATTGCAAGCTGTCACCCAGGCCTTGCTCGGCGTGCAACAGCAGGGTTTTGCCCGCCAGGGGTATTTGCCCCAGCCAAGGTGCCTGGCTGATCTGGGGCTGGCTTGGATTGTTGTTCTGGTTGCGCGGGTGCCAGCGCCATTCATACAGGGGCAGGCCTTGTTCAAAGTTGCCGGCCAGCAGAAAGGTCAGGGACTTGTTCCAGTGCGCCTCGGGGTAATCGGCCTGGGCACGAAGCGCCTGGTCGTAGCTGGCCACTGCGGCATCAAGCGCTTGCTGCTCGTGCAGCGCGTTACCCCGGTTGTAGTGCGGATGGGCGGCGTTGGCGTCCAGTGCGATGGCGCTGTCGTAGCTGGCAATCGCTCCTTGAATGTCGCCGAGCTTTTGCAGCGCCACACCCCGGTTGGAGTGCGCTTGTACGTAACCGGGCTGCAGTGCAATGGCCTGGTCATAGGCGGCTATTGCCGCGTCAAACTGCCCTAGCTCGCGCAGCACATTGGCCAGGTTGTAGTGGTGTTGTGCTGTCTGCGGCTGCAGCGCGACTGCGCGTTCGCAGCTGGCCAGGGCGTCGTCTTGGCGCCCCAGCGCCTGCAGCGCTACGCCCAGGTTGGAATGGGCGTTGGCGTGGTCGGGCGCACAGCGCAGGGCTGTGGCATAGCGGTCTGCTGCCCGCTGCCATTGCCCCAGCTCTTGGTGCACTACGCCGCTGTTGGCCCAGGCGTCGGCAAACTGGGGCTCCAGCCCCAGCGCCCGGTCATAGCTTTGCAGCGCCAGGGCGTGCTGTTGCAAGTGCTGCTGGGCGGTGCCCAGGTTGAAATGGGCGGATGCAGACGCGGGTTCCAGCACTACGGCCCGCTCAAAGTCCAACATCGCATGCTGCTGCTGCCCCAGCGCTTGCCAAGCCAGTCCCCGGTTGGAGATGAAGTCACAGCGCTCGGGCGCCAGCGCGATGGCGCGGTCCATCAGATCAATGGCGTGCTGCGCTTGCTGCTGTTGCAGGGCGATCACGCCGAGCAAGTGCAGCGCGTCGGGGTGCTTAGGCTGCTTGGCCAAGATGTCTTGGTAAAGCGATTTGGCACGGTCAAGTTCGCCACCCTGGTGCAGCCGTGCGGCCTGCGCGAGGTGCTCGGCAACGAGGTTCAGTTCAGTGGCGTTTGGCATAGTAGAAGGCCCAAAGTGCCTCAGGCGCCCATATTGCGCAGCGAGGCTTCGATGGCCGCCGCCGTGACCAGCGGCTTTTCCATCGGAAACAAGTGGCTACCGTCGAGCATCATGGTGCGGCCCTTGGTGAGCTGGTCGGTCATGGACATACCTACCAGGCGCATTTCCCGCGACTGGCGCCCGCCAATAAAACTCACCGGGCATTTGAGCGGGTGGCGCTTAAACAAGCGGTCCAGGTTGTCGGGAATGGTGTTGTAAATCTTGGTTTCGATCTCGCGGTCAAAGGCCAGCACGCGCTTGCCCTCATGGTCAACCGTGCCGTGCTCGATGTAGTCCTGCAGCACTTCCGCGTCCCAGTGCGCAAAGGCTTTTTTGTGGCGAAAGTGCTCCAGCGCGGCCTCGGCGCTGGGCCAACTGTTGCGCCGCTTGTGGCTCATCGCCGCTGGTGACACGCTGCCCACCAACTGCGCGCCCTTGATCATGCCCAGCGCAGTCGAGCGCCAGCCGCCCAAAATGGGCGAGTCCAGCAGCAGCACGCCGCGCACCAGATGCGGGTGTCGGGCTGCCGCCATCAGGCTCAGAAAGCCACCCAGCGAATGGCCCACCATCCACACCGGCTGGCCCAATTTGTCCACCTGCGCATGGGTGAATTCGGCCACTTGCTCGACTAGACCACGCCAATTGTTGTCAACGAGGTGCCGTGGATCATGGCCGAGTTTTTCGATGGTTTTGACGCTAAAGCCGCGCGAGCGCAGGTGTTTGAAAAGCACCCGGTAGGTGCTGGCGGGAAAGCTGTTGCCGTGGAAGAAAGCGATAGGAATCATGCGGTGGGGTGTCTCAGATCAGCTTTTCTTCGGGCGTGCTGATCTTTTTCAAGGGCAGATTGCGTTGGGAGTGCAGGCGCAGCGGCACCTCCGTAGGGCCGCCATTCCACATCGGGTCTTCGATGCTGTCAAAGACCTCGCGCAGTTTTTGCCCCCAGCTGTTGTGTAGCATTTTGAAATAAGGGTTGTTTTCGTCAATGCAGACGATTTTGTCGGTGCTGTAGCTGTTGGCCTCGTAGACCACCATGTCCAGCGGCAAGCCCACCGACAGATTGGACTTCAGGGTGGAGTCCATAGACACCAGCGCGCATTTGGCAGCTTCTTCCAGGGGCGTGTGGGGAGTGATGACGCGGTCGAGCACCGGCTTGCCGTATTTGGACTCACCAATTTGAAAGTAGGGCGTCTCAGGGGTGGCCTCGATAAAGTTACCGGCCGAATACACCTGGAAAAGGCGCATGCCTTCGCCGACAATCTGGCCGCCAAATATGAGGGACACATTGAAGTCCATACCGGCTTGTTTGAGCGAATCAGCGTCTCGCTGGTAGACCCTGCGAATGGCCGCGCCAAGCACGCGGGCGGCGTCAAACATGCTAGTGGCGTTCCAGATGGTGGTGCCTGCAGCGTCGCCGTTTTCCTTGATCTGCTCGACCTGCAAAATCTCGCGCACCGACTGCGCAATGCTCAGGTTGCCTGCCGACAGCAGCACCATGAAACGATCGCCCGGCTTCTCGTACACGATCATCTTGCGAAAGGTGTTGATCTGATCCAGACCGGCGTTGGTGCGCGAGTCCGAAAGAAACACCAAGCCGGCGTTGAGTTTGATGGCGACGCAATAAGTCATTGGAAAGAAATGTTGTGAGAAGCAAAGCGGCTGATTATCGGCGCAGCGCCGCCCCATGCAAGGCCCAGGCGCCGTTTGACGCAGTGGGCGCCACTGGGCTGACGGCCCGCACTGCGTCGCTAGAATCAGGGCGGCGCCATTGAGATACGCCGCCGGCGCACATTAGGCTTTGTTCCATTTTGCCAATCCACCCCAGTCCAGATCTTGCCCCCCACACCCGCCCCCATGTCTGACGGCCCTTTGAACCTCTCCACTGTGCCGCCTGCGCTAGGCGACGCTGCGCCCGAGAGGGTGCTGGCCCCGGCCCCGGCTTACCAAAATCTGGCCCAGCAAATGCAGGTGTTCCTGAGCCGCACCGACTTGCAGCACGGGCGCAAAAACAAGTTTTTCCTGCAGCAGACGCTCGAGTTGCTGGCCGAACTTGACCAGCACACGGCGCGCGAGACGCATTTGCAAACCGCCTTGCAAGACACCCAGGCGCAAATTGTTCGTCTTAAACACAAGCTGGTGGACATGGCCGCCGATTCGGTGGACGCCGAGCACGAGGCACTGGCAATCGCTCAGGCACGCGCGCATCTGGCCACCTTGTTACACGACAAGCTGGTGCAAGAGTTCAAATAAACGACTGCCAAAGCCATGTTTGTCCTTTCCACCTTGTGGGCCGCTGTGCTCAACTTCTGTCTGTTGACAGCCGCCCTGGCCTGGACGCCCGCCTTTTGGACGGACGCCACCCAGTGGCTTCAGGCATTGCCCTGGCGCACTTTTGGGACCGAGCTGGGCGCCCTGCTGCAAATGCATCCTGCAGACGCGGGCGCCGTGTGGGCGTTGTGGTTTTGCGTGAGTGCGCTGTTATTGTTGGGCGCACTAGCGGCCTATGCGCTGCTCAAGCTGCGCTCCCCGCTAGGCCCCGTGGCGGCTTTGCCCACGCCCCAGGTTGCTGCCATGTTTGGCCAGTTGTCCAGTAGTTTGCAGGGCTTGCAAGGATTTGGTGACTTGGATGCGCCAGTGGCCAACGCGACGCGCCCAGCGCCTGCTGCTTCTGCAGTCGCGCAAGCCCAGGACGTTATTGCTGTTTCTTCTGCCACCGTGTTGCAAGACCCAGCGCCTGCGGCCATCGGTGCATCTTTGCAAGAAATTGACCCCGAACTGGGCTCGAGTTATGACGCGCTGCTGCGCGAGCTGGGGTCTGCGCCGCGCGCGAATTAATTCACGCTAAGGGTGCTTGGGGCTGAACATAGCCCCGGCACACCGCAGCCAGCTTGTTGCCATCTGGGTCGCGCACATAGGCGGCGTAAAAGTCGGGCTTGTACTGGGGCCGCAAGCCCGGCGCGCCTTCGCTGCTGCCTCCAAACGCCAGCGCTGCGGCGTGAAACGCATCCACTTGCGCCCAACTCCTGGCCTGCAGCGCGACCATGGTGCCATTGCCACTGCTCGGTGATCCGCCGTCAAAGGGTTTGCCTAGCCACAGCGCCACCTCGTGCGCACCCTGGTCGTTGTAGCTGCCCCAGCCCATCAGGCTGCCAAAATCTTCTTCGCCCGGCGTGTGGCAGCACGAATGGCCCAATGTCGCCATCACCGGGTCGTAAAAGCGCACCGCGCGGGCAATGTCGCTGGTGCCAAGGCAGACATAGGTAAACATGGGGGTCTCCTGAAAACTGTTGCCCTTTTAGCGCCCGCTCAGCGCTTTGAGCTGGTAAATCGCGTCCATGGCCTCGCGCGGGCTCATGGCGTCGGGGTTGAGCGCGGCCACTGCCGCTTCGACTGCGCTGGGGGCGGCTATTGCTTCCAGGGGCGTGGCGGCAAACAGGTCGACTTGCGCGCGGGATTCGGTGGACTGGGCCTCAAGTGCCTCCAGAGTGCGCCGCGCCTGGTTCAGCACTGCAGCGGGCATACCCGCGAGACGCGCCACCTGCACGCCGTAGCTGCGGCTCGCCGGGCCGGCTTCGATGGCGTGCAAAAACACGATGTCACGGCCTGATTCGGCCGCGCTCACGTGCACATTGACCGCGCTGTGGTGGCTGGCCGGGAATTCGGTGAGTTCAAAGTAATGCGTGGCAAACAGGCAAAAGGCCTGGGTTTTGTCGTGCAACTGGGTGGCAATGGCGCTGGCCAGGGCCAGGCCGTCAAAGGTGGAGGTGCCCCGGCCTATCTCGTCCATCAGCACCAGCGACTGCGGCGTGGCGCTGTGCAAAATCTGCGCCGCCTCCACCATCTCTAGCATGAAGGTGGACTGCGCATTGGCCAAGTCGTCTGCCGCGCCAATGCGGGTGTGAATGGCGTCAATCGGCCCCAGGCGGCAGGCACTTGCGGGCACATAGGAGCCCACGCTGGCCAGCAGCACGATCAGCGCCACCTGGCGCATATAGGTCGATTTACCGCCCATGTTCGGCCCGGTGATGACTTGCAGGCGCTGGCGCGGCCCGAGCTGCGTGTCGTTGGCAATAAAGTTGCCGCTGCTCAGTTCAGCCAGGCGCGATTCGACCACCGGGTGGCGGCCCTGGGATATTTCGATGCTCGGGTGCTCCACAAACTGCGGCGCACACCAGCCCAGGGTGAGCGAGCGCTCGGCCAGGGCACACAGCGCGTCTAGCGCCGCCAGCGCACGCGCCAGGCGGGTGAGTGGGGGCACAAAGGCTTGCAGGGCGTCCAGCACTTGCTCAAACAGCCACTTTTCGCGGGCCAGGGCGCGCTCTTGGGCGCTCAAGGCTTTGTCCTCGAAGGCCTTGAGTTCGGGGGTGATGAAGCGCTCGGCATTTTTCAGGGTCTGGCGGCGACGGTAGTCCTCGGGCACTTTGCTGGCCTGGCCCTGGCTTACTTCAATATAGAAGCCGTGCACCTTGTTGAACTGCACACGCAAGTTGGTAATGCCGCTGCGGGTGCGCTCGCGCGTTTCCAGGTCTAGCAAAAAAGCGTCGCAATTGGTCTGGATGGCGCGCAGCTCGTCCAGTTCGGCGTCAAAGCCGCTGGCGATCACGCCGCCGTCGCGCAGCAGCGCGGCGGGCTCTGGGGCAATGGCACTTTGCAGCAGCGCGGCGCACCCTGGCGGCGGCAGCAAATCGGTGGCAATGCGCTCCAGCAGCGTGCCCGAGGCGCCCAGCCCTGCCAGCGCCTCGTGGTCGGCGGCGAAGCCTTCGAGCGACTGTGCCAGCGCCAAGCTCTTGTCCAGCGTTTGTACCAAACCAAGTAGCTCGCGCGGCCGCACCTGGCGCAGGCTCAGGCGCGCGGTGATGCGCTCCACGTCGGCGCTGCCCTTGATTTGCGCGCGCAAAGCCACGGCCAGCGTAGCGCTGTGGCGCGTGTCAGCGCGCAGCGCGGCCAAGGCTTGCAAGCGCGCGCGCGCCTGGCTGCGGTCGCGCCGGGGTTGCAGCAGCCAGTCTTTGAGCTGGCGGCTGCCCATGCCGGTCATGCAGGTGTCGAGCAGCGAGAACAGCGTGGGCGCCTCCTCCCCACGCAAGGTTTGTACGATTTCGAGGTTGCGCCGGGTGCTGGGCGGCAGGTCTAGCAGTTCGCCATTGCGCTGCACTTCCAGGCCGCTTAAGTGCGCCAGGGCGCGGCCCTGGGTGTGTTCGGCGTAGCCCAGCAGCGCGGCGGCAGCGGCGTGGGCCAGGGCCAGATCTTGGGCGTTCCAGGCAGCCAACGTTGCGGCGTGTAGCACTTCTTGCAGCTTGCGCTCGCCCAAGGCGTTGTCAAATTGCCATTCGGGCCGCGCGGTGAGTGACAGGCCGGAGCCAAAGCGCAGGCGCTTGAGCCGGTCTTCAAAAGCATTGCTGGCGCCCGCGCTGTAAATCAGTTCGCTGGGCGAGAGGCGGGTCACCCAGTCGGGCATTTCGTCGGCAGTGCATTCGGCCAGGTGCACCACACCTTGGGTCACGCTCAGCCACGCAAGGCCGCAGCGATTGCGAGCGCCTTGGTGCACCGCCAGCAGCAGCGATTCGGACTTGTCGTTCAGCAGTTCGGCATCGGTTAGCGTGCCGGGGGTGACCACGCGCACCACTTTGCGCTCCACCGGCCCTTTGCCGCCCACTTCGCCGACTTGCTCGCAAATCGCCACCGACTCGCCCTGGCGAATCAGCTTGGCCAAATAGCCTTCCATGGCATGAAAGGGCACGCCCGCCATGGGGATGGGCTGGCCCGCGCTGGTGCCCCGGTGGGTGAGGGTGATGTCCAGCAGGCGGGCGGCTTTTTCTGCATCTGCAAAAAACATCTCGTAAAAGTCGCCCATGCGGTAGAACAGCAAAGTCTCGGGATAGTCCGCTTTGAGGCCCAGGTACTGGGTCATCATGGGGGTGTGCGGGGAAGCGGTTTCTATCATCGGCGGGAGTCTAGCAAGTTCAAAAAGCCCTCAGGGCTGGCCCGACGCTGGGAAATGCCTGTTGGCACCTTGGCACTCCCTTGGTCGATGTCCGCATGGCAAAAGGCAAACTGAAATGGTGGCGGTTAGACTGATCTCACGCATTTCCCAAATTGCCTGTGTTTGATTTTTACGGTACATTTTTGGCATAGTTTTTTGGTGTGGAAGCGTTCCACATTTCCCATCACTTGCCGCAGTTTGTGCGGCCCGAATAATGAAAATGATCAAGCGGCTCCTGCAATGGGCGCTGGCTTTGGCCATGGTTTTTGCGGTGTTCGCCGCAACCGGGCTGGCGCCGGTGCAAGAGGCCGCCCCCCCGCGGCCGAATCGCCAACAAAGCGAAGACCCGTCCAATGCCCGCGTTATTGTCAAATTCCGGGCTGACAGCGGTCTGCGCAAAGCACTGTCCGGGCGCAGTGGCAAGCCGGTGCTTTTGGCGCCACAACATGCGTCCGTCTTGGCCACGCGCTTGAATATGCCCTTGGAAAATGGCCGTGTGTTGGGTACGCACACCCAGCTCATCAAGGGAAAAGGCATGTCTTCGTCCCAGCTTAGGGCGCGCCTCTCGAACATGCCCGATATCGAATGGGCCGTGGTCGATGAGCAACGCTACATCCGGTCAGCACCCAATGACCCCTACTTTGGCCCCCTTCAAGCCTTGATTACGCCCACCGTGGGCCAGTGGTACTTGCGTGCGCCGGATGCCACATGGGTGTCAGCCATCAATGCCCTTGGGGCCTGGGGCCTGAGCACCGGCTCAAATCAGGTGACCGTGGCGGTGTTGGATACCGGCGTGCGGTTTGAGCATCCGGACCTGGCGAGCAAGCTCTACCCCGGGTATGACTTTGTGTCTGACACCACCACTGCCAACGACGCAACGGCGCGGGACGCCGATGCCAGCGACCCAGGCGACGCCAGTGGCCCCGGCGAATGCGGCGACACCCAGTTTTATCCCAGCAGCTGGCACGGAACCCAGGTCGCCGGCATTGTGGGCGCAGGCACCAACAACGGCATAGGCATTGCCGGTACAGGCCGCGATGTAATGGTCTTGCCGGTTCGGGTCATTGGCGTGTGTGGCGGTGTGGACTCGGACATCATCGCCGCCATGCGCTGGGCCGCAGGCTTGACCAGCGATGTGGGCGGCGGCACCTCTGTCGTGAACACCCATCCGGCCAAGGTGCTCAATATGAGTCTGGGCAGCTCCACTGCCTGTAGCCCAGCCTATGTTGAAGTACTGCAGGCACTGAATTCGGCAGGCGTGACGGTGGTGGTGGCAGCGGGCAACGAGGTGGGACTTGCTACCGATTCGCCGGCCAATTGTCCGGGCGCCTTGGCCGTGGCGGGCCTGCGGCACATCGGCACCAAAGTGGGCTTTTCTAGCATGGGGCCTGAAGTGGCAATTGCGGCGCCGGGAGGCAACTGCCTAAACCTCTCGGGCCCATGCCTGTATCCCATCATGACAACGAGCAACGCGGGCCGGACAGTTGCGCAAGCCAGCACTTACACCGACAGCTACAACTATTCGGTGGGCACCAGCTTTGCGGCCCCGCAGGTTAGTGGGACGGTGGGTCTGATGCTCTCGCTCAACCCCGCCCTGAGCCCAGCCGACATCCGCAATGCGCTGCAAGCCTCGGCGCGCCCCTTTCCGGTCAGTGGTGCTGCGCCAGATGTGTTGCAGTGCCAGGCCCCTGGCTCGGTGTTGCAGGACGAGTGCTATTGCACCACCAGCACCTGCGGCGCGGGCATGCTCGATGCGGCAGCCGCGCTGGCGCGGGTGAACCCCTTTCCCACGGCACGCATCGCCGTGGACACATCGGCGCTGCTGTCGTCCAAGAGCGTTTTTGTGAGTGGCGCCACTTCCACCGCGGCGGGCAACCGGACGCTGACGGCCTACCAATGGACCCTACTTAACGGCCAGCAATTTGCGGCATTTTCTGGCATCACCACAGCAGCCACGGCCACGGTCGTGTTTGTGGATAACACCGGATCGGTCGACGTGCAACTGCGCGTGACCGACAGCAGTGGCGACAGCAACACGGTGACCCAAACCTTGTCTGGATCACCCGCCGCCGTGGCGCCTGTGGGTTCGTCTGGCGGGGGCGGCAGCACTAGCGCTGGGTGGATGGCAGCGCTCATGCTGGCCTGTGTCTGGCTATGGCGCCTTCAGTGGGCGGCACGGCGCTAGTGGCCTTGATGCTTGCGCTGCGTGGACTGCGGCGGCCCTGGGCGTATTGGACCTGGCTGGTTGCTGCCTGGGCGCTGCTGTCTTTGGGCTTGTGGCTGGGCCTGGGGACGGGCCGCAAAGGGGGTACGGTGGAGGTGCCAGTGCCAGTGCTTGCGCTGCTGGACTGGCAGCCAGGCCTGTGGCAGACGCAGCCTTGGCGTTTGTGGACGTCGGCCCTCGTGCACTGGAGCGGCTACCACCTCATTGTCAATTTGCTGGCCTGTGCTGCCCTGGTGGCCTGGGGCAATGCGGCCGCACTGGGCGCGCGGCCAACGCTGGCCTGGCTGGCGGCCTGGCCGTTGACGCATTTGCTGTTGGCCATGTCGCCCGCAGTGGTGCGCTACGGTGGCTTGTCGGGGCTACTGCACGCGGGTGTGGCGATTGGCGCGTGGGCTTTGCTGCGCCACGGTACGGGCCAGCGCCGGTGGGTGGGGACCTTGGTGTTGCTGGGATTGCTGGTGAAGCTGGTGCTGGAAGTGCCGCTACTGGCCCACTGGTTTGGGCTTGCTGTCCCGCAAATGCCCTTGGCAGACGCGCCTGGGTTTGCGGTGGCGAGCTATGCCCATCTGACAGGCTTTGTGGCCGGGCTGGCCTGCGCTGTTGCCCTGGATCTTGTAATGGGTGAGCCAATTCGGCGGACAAACCATTAGGCGCGTTTCGTTTGCTTGTGCCGCACCACCTCCGCAAGCGGCCTGCGCCAAAGCGCTGGCTAAGGCGAGAGCTGCAGCGGCACGTGAACCCCATTTCGACCCAATTTGGCTGGCTTGGGCTGCCATCGAATTTCTCCCTTGGACGGATTGGATCTACCAGCGTTAATCCTAGGCGCGGACTTCTTGCGGCAGCGATGACGCGCGTCATGGGAGATGTGGGTTTGCCTCGGGCCAAGGGCCGCCATGGCCGACCCCGCGATAGTTTGCCAGTTTTGCTGCGCGAGACGTGCGGCGCGAATGGCGTGCGCACCCCGATTTTCTTAGCCTACCGCCCTAAAAAACGCCTGCATGTGAAAGCCGTTTTGCGCCGCTGCTTGGGCATAGTCCGCACCCACGGGGCAAGCGCGCCGCGCCAAGCAGCCGCTGCCAAGACAGTTGTGGCCCACAGGCAGCGCCAGATGACTAGCGCACGCGGGCACGTCGTAGCCGCTGCTGCTAAAGGCGTTTGCCGGGCAGGTAGACAGGCAAGGCTGGTCGGCGCACGTTGCGCAGGGGTTGGTGCTGTGCGCCAGAGTGGGTAAATGCAAATCCGGGGTCACCAAAATGGCGGCGCGGTAGGCGTGCCACAAACCGTACTGGGGGTGAATTAGCAGCCCCAACGGTGACGCAAAAACGGGCTCTGCGCGCGCAGCCCAGCGCTGAAAGGGCCAGACTGGCGTCGCGTCAAACGGGTACAGGGCCATGCCGCCTGCAGCGTGCGCGATGGCGTCTATGTGATGGCGCGTCCAGCGGTTCAGCGGGTGGGGTTGGCCGTCCAGTGCTTGGGGTGAGGCCGAAAAAGCGCGCCACATGGCAGGCCCAGCGTTACCCACCATCAGCAGCGTGGCGACCGCCTGCCCGTCGGGCAGCTCGGGCAGCGCGTCTGCGGGCAGGGGATTGAAGCCCCCGCGCAGCAGTAGCCCCAGAGCGGTCAATGCCTGGGTAATGTGCTGGGCCGTGATTTGCGCCGGCGCAGCGTGGCTGGCGGCCTGGGGTACGGTAGGGGCAGAATTGGCTTGCACGGCGAATTTCGAGTGGTCGGGGCGCCCATTGTGCCGTTAGGCGCACGCTATCCTCTGCGCCCAGCACAAGGCCTCCTGTATCCTGCCGCTTGTTTCCCGCGGCCGCCAATGGCGCGTCTCCTACCATTTATTCACCGAGCCCAGCCTCTGCGCCCGTGGCCCAAGAATCCAGCATGCAAAAACCTTACGACATCATCGTTTTCGGCGCCACCGGCTTTACCGGTCATTTGGTCGTCCAATATTTGGCCGGCTTGCCTGCCGTGAATGCCCCGCGCTGGGCGCTGGCTGGGCGCGATTTGGCCAAACTCGAGCGTGTGCGCGCCGAGTTGGCCCGCCCAGACCTAGCGCTTGTTCAAGCCGATGCCCAAGACCCAGCGGCCTTGCGCGCGCTGGTGGCGCAAACCAATGTGGTGATTTCCACCGTCGGCCCCTACCAGTTGCACGGCCAGGCGCTGGTCATGGCCTGCGCCGAAGTGGGCACCGACTATGTCGATCTGTGTGGCGAGCCGGTCTGGATGGCCAAGATGATCCCGCTCTTGCAGGCACCGGCCAAGGCCAGCGGTGCGCGCATTGTGTTTTCTTGCGGCTTTGACTCGATTCCGTTTGACCTGGGCGTATGGTACGTGCAGCAAGCAGCGCTGCGCCTGAGCGGCCAGCCGATCGCTACGGTGCATGGTCGGGTGCGGGTGATGAAGGGCAGCGCCTCGGGCGGCACGCTGGCCAGCGCGCTGGCCACCGTGGCCGACATGGGAAAAAATCGCCACAGCCGTGACGCCATGCAGAACCCCTTTGCCTTGACGCCGGGTTTTCAGGGCCCGCGCCAGCCCGAGGGTGAAAGCGCGGCCTTTGACGACTTGGCCCAGTCTTGGACCGGGCCGTTTGTGATGGCGCCCATCAACACCAAAAACGTGCACCGCAGCAACGCCTTGCTGGGCCACGCCTGGGGTCGAGACTTTTATTACAGCGAGCGCATGCTCACCGGCCCCGGCGCCCGCGGCGAAAAACGCGCCAAGGGGCTGGCGCGCAGCGCCCGTATGCAAGGTGCGTTGCTGGCGTTTACGCCCACGCGCAAACTGCTGCAGTGGCTGGTGCTGCGCAAGCCGGGCCAAGGCCCCTCACTGCAGGAACGCGAGGCCGGGCGCTACGAGCTGCTGTTCATGGGCCGCACCGCGCGCGGCCACACGCTCAAGGCGGTGGTCACTGGCGACCGAGATCCGGGCTATGGCTCCACTTGCAAAATGATCGCCCAAAGCGCGCTGTGCCTGCTGCACGACGTGCCGCAGAACAGCAGCACTGGCGGTGTTTGGACCCCCGGCGCGCTGATGGCCGCGCCCCTGATTGAGCGGCTGCAGCAGCATGCGGGTTTGACCTTTGGCATGGAGGCCGGCGGCGCCTGATTTCGCCGCCCGACCTTGATTAGCCCCGCCGCTCCAGCCGGTACGGCGGCAGGCCGCTGAGCATGCGCCGCCCATAGGCTTGGGTGGTCAGGCGTTTGTCGTAGCAAATTACCTGCGCGCGGTCGTCTTCGGTGCGGATGGCGCGGCCGGTCCATTGCAGGAGCTTGATACCGGTGGCCGGAATCACCAACTCATTGAACGGATCGCGCCCGACGCTGCGCAGCCACTCAGCGCGCGCCTCGTCCACTGGGTCGCTGGGCGGCGCAAACGGCAGCTTGGCGATAAACACCGCCTCACACAGGGCGCCGGGCAGGTCTAGGCCCTCGCCAAAAGATTGCAGGCCAAACAGCACCGAGGCAAAGCCTGCTTCCACCCGCGCCATGTGCGTGGCCAGCAGCCGGGTGCGCGACATGCTGCCTTGCACCAGCACCGACTCCAGCAGCGCGCCGGGCAGGGCGTTTACTGCGCTGCGCATTTGCGCGCGCGAGGTAAACAAGACCAGCGCCCCGCGCTGCACTTGGGCCAGGTCGTTCATCAAATATTCCACCATCTCGGCGGTGTAAGCCTCGGCGTTTTTGGGCTCAGCCAGGGTGTGGACCACGGTCAGGCTGCCTTGGGTGCTGTAGTCAAAGGGACTGGAGACTTCGAGCGCTGTCACATAGGGCTTGTTGGACAGGCCGGCTTCGTTCAAAAAGTAGTCAAAACTGCCGCAGCTGGTCAACGACGCCGACGTGACCACGGCGGCGCGCACCTGGCTCCACAAAAACTGGCGCAGCAAGTCGCCCGGCACGATGGGGCAGGCGTGGGCGCTGATGTTCAAAAAGCCGCTATCGCTTTCCACTTGCAGCCATTTGGCCAGCGGTTGGGCGCCGTGCTCGAGCAGCAGCGTAGCCGTGCCCACCACGCTCGAGAGGCGTGGCGACAGGGCGCCGAGCTTGGTGTAGAGCTGCGCGCATTGCAGGGCTTGGGACGGGTCTTCCTTGGCCACAGACTTGACCTCGGCGCCCAAGGCTTCTAAGGCCTTGGACAAGCCGGCGGCTTGTGCGTGGATCAGCGCCACCGGTTCGGTCAGCGTCTCGGGCAGCACGCCATTGGCAAAGCGCAGCGTGCCGTCCTTGCCCAGGGTGTTGGTGTGCACCAGGTCCAGCGCCATGCGGGCGAGCTGCTGCAGCGCGCTTTTGAGCTGGCTGGCCACGGTGGCCACGTCTTCGGTCAGGCTGAGTTGCAGGCTGCGGCTCACCTCGGTCAGGATCTTGGGCAGCTTGTCGAGCCAGCGCAGGCTGCTCAGGTCCATGGCGCTGCTGAACTGGTCAAGGGCCACGGCCGGCAGGTGGTGGCCTTCGTCAAAAATCACCAGACAGTTGTCCAGCTCGGGCAGTGTTTTCATGCCCAGGGACGCCAGTACCAGGTCGTGGTTGGCCACAATCACGTTGGCCTCGGCCAGCTTGGTGCGCGCCTGGTAGTAGCTGCATTCCCGGTAGCGTGGGCAGTGGCGCGCGGTGCAGCTGTGGCGCTCGGCGGCCACGGTGGTCCAGTCGCTGGGCTCGGGGGCGTCGTTCAGGGCGTCGCGGTCGCCGTCCCAGCGGCCGTTGGCCAGCAGATTGGCCATGTGGTCGTACAGGCGCAGGCGGCGTTCTTCTTGCGCCTCATGGGCGGGGCCGCGCTGGGCGCTTTGTTCTTCTTCAAACAGGTCCTCGTCCACGCCGCCCATGCCCACCAGACGCTCGAGCTTGAGTTTGCACACATAGCGGCCCCGGCCCTTGGCCAGCGCATAGGCAAAAGGCTGGTCCATTGCTGCAGCCAGCGCGGGCAGGTCTTTTTGCATGAGCTGCTCTTGCAGGGCCACGGTGGCGGTCGATATCAGCACCCGGGTCTTGCGCTCCAGCGCCATCGCTATTGCCGTGCTGGCATAGGCCGCCGACTTGCCCACGCCGGTGCCCGCCTGAATCACGGCGATCGCCTTGGTCGGGTCGTCGCACTCGCCCAAGTCAGCGCGGGCCAGCGTGTCGGCCACGCACTCGGCCATGGCGTGCTGACCCGGGCGCGTGCGAAAGCCCGAGGTGCGGCCCACCACCTGTTCAAAAGCGGCAAGGGCGTGTTGAGCGAGGGGGGGTAGGGGGGCGTCAGAATTCAAAGGGGAACGGTCTCAGTGATCGGGGGAGGGGGCGTGGTTCATGCCAGAGGCGCAGGCCTTGGTGCGCAAGGTGCGACCTTGAATATAAGGCTTTCCTTTCTGTTGTCGTGCCCTGGCGCCTGCACTTGCGATCGGTGAGCAGTTGGGGCGGCGATAATCCCCGCACCCGGCGCCGCGCAGCAATGCACCGCCGGGTTTTTGTTTGCGCTACCTCGGGGCATCTTTTTATGCGCCGTACGCGTTGTTTCACCTATTCGGAGTTCTCTTTATGACCACCGTGTTTTCCAACGCGCCCAATGGCGCGCGCCGCCGCTTTTTGCAAACCGCAGGTGCCGCTTCGGCCCTGGCCGCGTTTTCGCCCCGGGGTTTTGCCCAAGCCGACACTGAGCGCCAGTTCGCGCCCCAGCCCGGCAACTGGCGCACTTTTGAAGTCACCACCAAGATTGAAATCGCCGCCCCGCAAGGCGCCACGCGCGTGTGGCTGCCGGTGCCTAGCGTCAACACCGGCTGGCAGCAGTCGCTGGAGTCGTCCTTCAGCAGCAACGGCGCTGCCACTTTGGTGGCCGACGGCCATTACGGCGCGCGCATGCTGTACGCCGAATTTGCCGCCGACAACGCCAAGCCTTTTGTCGAGCTGACCAGCCGCATCCAGACCCAAAACCGCGCGCAAGACTGGTCCAAAAAAGGCGTGGCCACCGAGTCAGCCGACACCCTGGCCGCCTGGACGCAGGCCACCAGCCTGATTCCGGTGGACGGCATCGTGCGCGACACCGCTAAAAAAGCCGTTTCCGGCGCCCGCACCGACGTGGAAAAAGCCCAGAAACTGTTCGACTGGATCGTACAAAACACCTACCGCGAACCCAAGGTGCGCGGCTGCGGCGAAGGCGACATTGCCGCCATGCTGGAGAGTGGCAACCTGGGCGGCAAGTGCGCCGACCTGAATGCCTTGTTTGTCGGCCTGTGCCGATCGGTGGGCCTGCCCGCGCGTGACGTCTTTGGCCTGCGCGTGGCGCCCAGCGCTTTTGGTTACAAGGAGCTGGGTGGCATTCCCGCCAAGCTGCAAGGCGCGCAGCACTGCCGCGCCGAGGTGTATTTGGCCGGTTATGGCTGGGTGGCCATGGACCCGGCCGACGTTGCCAAGGTCATGCGCCAAGAAACCGCGCAGTGGATTAAAGACCCCAAAAACCCGGTCGTCGCACCGGTCAACAAGGTCTTGTTCGGCGGCTGGGAAGGCAACTGGATGGCCTACAACACTGCCCACGACGTAACCCTGCCGCATTCCAGCGGCCCCCGCCTGGGCTTTTTGATGTACCCCCATGCTGAAACTGCGGCGGGCCGGCTGGACCCGTATGCGCCGGATGCCTTCAAGTACCAGATCAGTTCAAAGGAAGTTTTGGGCTGATTTTTAGCGGATCGTTCAACCCAGCGTCGCCGGGGCGCTGGGTGCAAGCGACGTGATCCACCTCGCTCATCCAAAAAAAACGCAGCACCTCAAAAAAACACTTTGCTGCTAAAATGCTTTTATGCGTACCACACTCGATTTACCCGACCCGCTGATGCGAGAGCTCAAAGCGCGCGCGGCCATGGAAGGCGTCAAGCTTAAAGACTACTTTGCGGCCATGGTGCGCGAGGCCTTGCAGCGCCCCGCTGGCCCGCTCACTGCGCCCGCGCGTAGCCCGGCGCCCGTATTTCGGCGCACCAACGCCGACGCACTGCCGCCCCTGCCGGTATTGAGCAATGCACAACTTGGCGCCCTGCTCGACTCCGAGGACGCGGGCCATTGAACCAGGCGTTCTGAATTCCAATGGCCGAGCAACCCTTGGGCGATCTGCCCGATCTCAACGTCTGGCTGGCTTTGCTCAACGCCAACCACCCCCACCATGCTGCTGCCAAGCGGTATTGGGAAAAGGACGCCGCGGGCCGCATCGCTTTTTGCCGCATCACCATGATGGGCCTGTTGCGCTTGTCCACCAACAAAGTGGTCATGGGCGGCTCGCCCTACAGCCCCGACGAAGCCTGGCAGGCCTACCAGGGGGCAGCGGCCTTGCCCGAGGTCAGCTTTGTGGCGGAGCCCCTGGGCATTGATGCCCTGTTGCGCGAACACAGCAGCGCACCCACGTTCCGCAGCGCAGATTGGACGGACGCCTATCTGGCAGCGTTTGCGCAATCGGCGGGGCTGCGCTTGGTGTCATTTGACAAGGGCTTTGTCCATTACCAGGGCTTGGCTTTGCTGCCGCTGTCGGCCACCCTCGCATAAGCGCATTAAAGACCTATTGACCCTGTGAAAATTCGGGTCTGCCCCGGTGCTAAGCCACCAAGCTATAAGCCTCCAACTGCTCCCCCACGGTGCGCAAGACCGCCACGTCTTGCTCGCCTCGCAGGCCACTAAAGGCCAGCACCAGGCGCTCACCATTGGTGGTTTCAGCCTCGACGCCGCCTTGCCAGCCGATGAACTCGGGGTGAGGAATGCCAGAGGCGTCGGGGTTGAGCTGGCCGGTGTAGACCTGTGTTTCAAAGCTGCCGGTGGCGTGACCGGTGCGCCACACCTGCAGCGCCTTTTTGTGGGCCACCAGGGCGGCCTGGCGCTGGCGCACCGGGTCGGTGCCGTAGATGCGCATAGAGGTGTTGCCTGCGTCGTCCATGGCGCACAGCACGCAGTTGCCCTGGCCAATAGACCAGTCCTCCGATACCTGCAGCACGGTGGGCAGCATGCGCGCAATTTCGTCGCCAATGGCGTTACTCAGAGTTTGAAAGTCGGTTCGGTTCACGCAAATATCCTCCGTTCTTAATAGTCAATTTGTTGGGTGCCGTGCCAGAACTTGCCGGTCTCTTCCCAGGGCAGAGCGCAGACCTCCAGGGTGCGGCGCGCGCCGTCGGCGGGCTCGCCCGGGGCGTTAGGGCCGCCCAGGTCGGTGCGCAGCCAGCCGGGGTCTAGCGCGTTCACGGCCACCTGGCCGCGCAGCTCGCCCGCCCACAGCAGCGACATTCCGTTGAGCGCGTACTTGGTCAGGCGGTAGGTGGGCATGTCAGGCGTTTCGCGCAGCGCTTGCAGGGTGCCTGCACCCGAACTGAGGTTAATCACCCGCGGCTCGCGGCCCTTTTTCAGCAAGGGCACCAAGCGGTAAATCAGCTCGTGCTGGGCAAACACGTTGATACGCCACTGCTCGTTGAGCATCTCCAGGCCTTCCTCGTACCAGTCTTTCTTAAAAACCTGCACAGCGGCGTTATTGACCAGGATGTCGAGGGAGTCCCAGTGCGCGGCCACTGCGTTGGCAATGGTGGCAGGCGCGCTGGGGTCGGCCAGGTCGGCCAGCACGGGGGTGAAGTCGCCCAGAGTTTTGAATTCTTCGGCGGCCTTTGCTAGCCGGTCGGCGTCTCGCGCGGTGCCGATGACATGGGCACCGGCTTTCAAAAAGAGCTTGGTGCTCTCATAGCCTACGCCTCTGGAGGCGCCGGTGAGCACAATGCGTTTGCCGTTCAAGTGGGCTGTCATGGGGGAGTCCTTTAATTAGAGTGGTTAGGGTGTTTTCTTGGGCTGGTACTGGCTGTTGAGGTAGGAGGTGATCCACACCAGCGGCGCGTTCCAGTTGATGGCGACTTCGTTCACGCTCCAGGCTTCGCCGTGGTCGGCGTAGCACTTTTGCGGTGGGCAGCCTGCAATGCCCATGGCTTTGACGTAGGGGTCTTGCAACCCGCTGTTGGGCCCGCCGGACAGCACGCCGGGCGGCACACCGGGGAAGCGGCTGTTGGCCTGTTTGGCCCAAAAGCGGTGGTGCGGGTTGACCATGGTTTTGCTACCGTAGCCGCTCACGTACGACTGGCCCAACCCGTTGCGCCCGAGCAGGTAGTCCAGGCCCAGCACGGCGGCGTCCACATACTTTGGGTTGGGCGCCAGGTCGTTGGCTACCGCCAGCATGATCGCGTTGTTGGCCACAAAGCTGGTCGAGCCCCAGGGGTAATTGCCGTTCGCACCGCCGTTGAAGGGGAGGCGGTAGGCCTGTTGCCCCACCAGGGCCAGGTAGCTGTCGGCGGCGCCTAGCACTTTTTTGCGCTGCTGTTCGCGCTCTGGCGCGCTTAAGTTGTTCGGGACTGTCACCAAGGATATGGTGCCCAGCGCGTCGGTTTTGGCCCAGTTCATGGGGCTGGGCACGCCGTCCACTTGGGCGGTCATGGTGCTCCAGTACCTGGAGGCCAGCAGATCGCTGCGGTAGGCGGCCTGGCCGGTGGTGATGAACAACTCGGCTGCGGCCCAGAAGAACTCATCCTTGACGTCGTCGTCTTCATACGCGCCGCCGCCGTTGGCGTCGGTTATTTTGGCGTGCACCGCAGGGTTCTTTTTGGCAGCGGTCCAGGCGCGCTCGGCAGCAGCGAGGCAACGCGCGGCAAACGCGTCGTCAATGCCGCGCCACAGGCGCGCCGCCTGTGCGGCGACGGCCGCTAGGTTGAGCGTGGCCGATGTGAACACGGGGTGCAGAAAGCGCTTTTGCTTGGTCTCGGCCTCGTCGGGGCGAATGCCCAGGGCGGTCCAAAACTCGTCGTGGATTTTCAGGTGCACCATGCCAGCTTGTGCGGAGTCGGCCGGGGCTTGCATTTTGAGTAAAAACTCCAGCTCCCAGCGCGCCTCGTCCAGCAGGTCCGACACGCCATTGCCGCTCTCGGGAATGGTCAGGCTGCGGTCGCCCAGGGTGGTGGTGTCGCCAAACGCCTTGTTGCGCTCGTAGAGGTTGAGCAGGGTCCACACCGCAATGCCGCCGTTGACCACGTACTTGCCATGGTCGCCCGCGTCGTACCAGCCCCCGCTTACGTCCAAGCGGTAGTTGCAGCCCGCGCCCTTGAGGCAGGGCACCGACTTGTCGCTCGTGGCGTGGCCAGCCGGGCGCTGCCACTGCGCCTGGCGCGCGTAGGGCAAGGTGATCTCAATGCCGCTGCGGTTTTGGTAAAAAAAGTTCATGGCATCCACGGTGAGCTGTTGGTACAGATCAGCCGCAATGCGAAAGGGAGTGGACTGGTCACTGCCCACCGTCAGCACATAGCCCTCGCCCGGCGTGCCAAAGCCCGAAAAATCGACCACGTGCACTGCGTCGCCCGACTCTTTGTCACGCCCCAGTGGTTCGGTTTGGCCGCTGGCGACTGCCTTGCCGCCTTGCAAGAGATGCCAGATCTGTGGCTTGGTGGCGTCGCTCACATAGCCAGCGAGCTTGCGGCCCTGCGGAAAGTAGCCCACTTGGTTGAGCCGGATGGCCGGTGTGGCCGACTTCGTCGCAGGCGGTGGCGTGTTGAACTGGGGGTCGGTCAGGTACACATCGTCAATGCAAACCGTGAGCGGCTTGGCTGAGCCGGCCAGTGCGCCACCCATGTGGAGCGCGAATTCGGCGGCTGGATCGGCGCTGCCTTTCAACACAAACTGGGCTTTGACCTGCTGCGGCTCGCCAGAGATGGGCAGGTTTTGCGCCCAGTACTCTGTGTGGGGTGGCCCAGCCATGCCCACTTTGGCGCGTACCGTGGACGGGCGATCCGACCAGATTTTGAAGCTCACCGTGTAAGTGTGGCCGGTTTGAAGGGCGAGTTGGCGCTGGCGCACCTGCACGTCCCAAGGATTGGCACCCGTGTTGGTAACGGCGGTGCACAAAGCACCGGCCTTTATCCCCGACTCACCCACTGCGGGGGCCGATATTTCGCTCACCCAGGGCAGGCTGGAAGTGCCATCGAAGCCCGCGTTTTGGATCAGACTGTTTTTTTGCAGCGCGGACGCCGCACCCGTTTGGGCCTGGCTGCTACTGCACAGGACGAGACATGCAGCGGCCACAAGGCCCGGACCATGCATGCGTTTGGAGTAATTGGGGTACATAAGACTCAGGGCAACAGGGTGATGGATGCAACCGTGAACTGCGAGCTACGGGCCTTGGTTGTGTCGTTGGTATCCGTTACCTCTATGGCCGCCAGGCGTTGCAGGGTTTTTGCAACGTCAACGGCATTGCCGCCGCAGTACGCCTCTGATGCAAATTTGTTGAGTGCAATTTCGTAGTTCCGTTCCTCAGAGGTAACGATCTCCGTGAAGACGGGGTAGCAGCCGCTACTCTTTATTTTTTCATCGGTTCCGGTCAGACGCAAGCGCAGCCTTGTGCCATTCAGCGCCGACAGACGAATACTCAGTGTCTTGTAGCTGCTGGCGTCCACGGGTTGGTTGCTACCAGGCTCAATGCTTACACCCAGACCCGACCAGGCGCTTGAATTTTTGGCGACAAAATTCCCCCGCACAAACAGCATGCTAGCCACCACGTTCAGGGGCGCGACCGCCACATCGCCAGGCTTTTCTGAGTAAGAAAAACCGTTTATGTTGCCGCCTTGCACCGTTTTTGCCGGGGTTGAAAACGTTGCCCAAGTCATTGGTGCGGCTCTGGGTTGCGCCATAGCTGGGCTACACAGGCCACATAAAAGCAGTACGGTCCAGCGCATGCCGCGGTAATAAGTGGCCCGCATGTGCTGTGGGCTGCGGCGGGCGGATGGTTGAGAAGAAAAATTGGATTGCGTGCGATGGTTGTTCATAGGATGTATTCCCTGTTATTTACCTGAATATCCGTGTAATGGGTCCAATTGGCTTGGGCTTGCCTGCATCTCAGGCAGCCCATCCATCAGGGCAGCAGAGAAATGGCGCCAATTGAGAATTGCACGTTGCGCGACTTGACTGGGTCGCTGGTATCGGCCACTTCGACCATGGCAAAGCGTGGCAAGGTTTTGGCAACCGTGGCGCCGTTGGCGCCGCAGTAGGCCTCGGGCGCAAAGCGCGAAAACGGGATTTCATACACCGTGTCTTTGGCGGTGACCACTTGGGTAAAGCTGGGGAAGCAGCCGCTGTCGCGCGCCTTGACGTCGGTGCCGTTCAAGCGCAAGCGAAGCTTGGCGCCGTTGGGTGCGGCCAGGCGGATGCGCAGGGTTTTGTAGCCCGATGCGTCTATGGGCTGGTTGTTACCGGCCTCCACGCTTACACCCAGCCCCGCCCAGGCGCTGGCGCCTTTGGCGATCAAATTACCGCGCACCTGCAGCATGTCGCCAGTGGTGGACAGGGGGTCCATGGCCACGTCGCCCGGCTTTTCCGAATAGCTGAAGGTGTTGATAAAGCCGCCCTGCACGGTGGTAGCGGTGGCCGGGCCAAAGGTGGCCCAGGTCAGCTCTGCATTGGCTGGGGTGGCCGCTGGCGCCAAGGTTGTGGCGTCTGCCGCAGCAGCAGCAGAGGGCGCAGGTGTCACCGTCGCTGGTGTTGCCGCAGCAGCCGCAGGTGTGGCCGATTTCGCGGCGCAGCCCGCCAGCGTGGCAAGGGCCAGACCAGTAAGAAGCAGGACAGCGCTAGATGGCAGCGAGTGGGGTTTGGTCGGTTTTGTCATGGTAAGTCTCTGTGAATGGAATAAGTGAGGGGAGTAAGAACAGAAAAGGTCGCTCATGTCTTCAAGCGTCAAGGATTGCCAGTGCCGTACAGCGCCTGGGTGAGTTCGGGGCGAAACTGGTTTTGCGCCGGGTCGTACACGCCAAAGCCCGCCGCAAGCTCCCAGTAGGTCCACGCCATGCCACGCTGCGCCATTTGCTGGCGCATGGTGCTGAGGTAGTTCACCCGGGACGCCAGGGAGGCGGTTGAATAGGCGCCAAACTCGCCGACAAACACCGGGTAGCCCTTGGCTTTTGCCTGGGTTTGAGCGGTGTCCAGTAGCTGGGTGATGGTCTGGGTTTGCGCGGTGTCGCAGCAGCTCACACCCGTGGGCAACTTGGGGCTAATCCATTCCGCACCTTGGTGGGTAAAGGTGAAGGGCTCATAGGCGTGCACCGTCAAGACGAGGTTGGGGTCGTGGGGCAAAACCAACTGCTCCAGGTCGTAGGCTGAGTTCCAGTGCGTGGGGCCAAGCACCAGCACCCGCGTGGGGTTGGTCTGGCGGATCACCCGCACTGCGCGCGACACCAGGTCGTTCCAAGGCTGGCTACCGTCGCCCTGCCGGTTAAGCAGACCGTGCGGCTCGTTGTAGGGCTCTAGCAGCAGGCGTGCGTCGTGCTTGGCAAAGCGCTTGGCAATTTGCGCCCACATCGCCAAAAAGCGCATGCGCACCATCGCGTGGTCGGCGCTGTCGGGCACCGCAGCCTCGCCATCATCAAGCGTGTCGCCGTCGAGCTGGCGGTAGTGGTGCATATTGAGCACCACTACCACGCCGCGCGAGAGCAGCTTGTCCACCACGCCGGCCACGCGTTCCATGAACACTGGGTCTATGGTGGCCTGGGTGTCGGCGCTGGCGTGGTTGCTCCAGCGCACCGGCAAGCGCACGCTTTGGATGGCCGGGTTGCTATTGCCCACCAGCGCAATAAAGCGGTCCTCGGCGCGCAAGTCCCACGCACCTTCGGTGGGCGCGTCCAGCATATTGCCAAAGTTCACACCCCGCCCAATGGCCAGCGCCGCCGCACGCGCCGCGTCAGCCGCCACGGGTGCTGTGGCCAGCGTGTCCATTAGCGGGTAGTCGGCCAGCGAGGGTGGCTCTTTCGAGGACACGGCGCTGTCCCCGCCAGTACAGGCCATGAGGAGGGCGCAGGCGGCTGCGGTCAGCAAATACAGCGCTGCGCGCCGGGGGGGAGTGCGTGGCATGAAGAACATTCGCCTTGTTGCGGCTTAACGGACCGGGGTGGTGCAGTGCCCGCTTAAGGGTCTACCACCCAGTTCAACTTGATAAGCGTGACGTTGATGGTTGCCCCGCCGGTTGTATCGGCTCCTATTTTGTTGCGGTCGTTGATTTCGATGCCATAGAAGGTAGTCATGTCGGCTGCAGTCCCAGGATTGTTCGTGGCGTCACAAGCCGCGTAGTTGCGTGTTGCATCTCCCGATGGATCGTTGGACCTTTTGAACTCTGACAGGGGCACGGTAAATGCCCCGGCGTTGGCAGTGCTGATCTTCGCAATGTAGCTAGGGCTGCATTGGTCACCCGCAATCGCCTTTATTCTCACCAAAATGGTTTGGTTCTGGGTGGACGCAAGGGTGAAGCTAAGGCTGGTTTTGGTCTTGACTCCCGTGGGCGCAGTAGCCTCAAGTACACCTCTCACTGTGCTGTAGTCAACTGCTGTTGAACTACGTGTACCAGTTAAGAGCCAGGGGCCCTTGCCAGCAGTATCAGTAAAGCTCTTGTTGGCGTCTTCGGTGCTGTCACCGAAACCGCCTGCAGAAATATTGGTTACCACCACCGCCGTAGTTGTCTGAGTCGGAGGCTCAACTACCTTTGGCGATTCCGTAGACCACTGCAAAGGCTTGCCAACCACCACATTGACCGCGTTCTTACCTGCCGCACCCTTGATCTCTCGCACCTGAAGGCCTGTCACATTTTTAAGTGCGTCTGCGGTGTCCGGGTCGGTGGTCTTAGCGCATTTTCCTTGGTCCGGATTGTTGGCCAGCTTGAAGTCAGTCAGCGCAATGGTGAAATTCTTTGCGGTGGCGCTCAATCCCGTGGCCTTGTAAGAGGGGTAGCACTCATTCTTTGCGCCAGACGACATCAGCATCAGTGTCACCTCAGAGTTGCTGCTTGATGCGAGCGACAGCTTCAAGCTGTTGTAGCTCGACACGTCTTGCGGCGCATACAGATTAAATTGTCCTGCCACGGTGCTCCCAGCGTCGCTGGTGTCGGTGCGTGTGCCGGTAATGGTGTAGTCGTTGGCGTTGCTTGCGACCGCACCTGCGGCTGCACCGACACCGTACTGAAATGCGCCACTGGTGCAAACGGGTACGTTGCCGCCACTGGTGGAGCTGCAGTTCGGCGGCGGTGTTTCAACAACTGGACCATCGTTAGACCACAGCAAAGGCTTGCCGACCACCACTTTGACCGCGTTATCGCCCGCTGTGCCTTTGATCTCGCGCACTTGGATTTCGGTCACCTTTTTGAGCGCGGCCACAGTGTCAGGGTCTGTGGTTTTGTCAGGTGCGCAGACTGCTGGGTTGGGGTTGTTGGCCAATTTGAAGTCACTCAGTGCAATGGTGAAGCTCTTGGCGGTAGCGCTCAGACCAGTGGCTTTGTAGGTCGGGTAGCAGTCTTGCTTGGCATCGGCGGACACCAGCATCAACGTGACTTCGTTATTGCTGCTTGAGGTCAGAGACAGCTTCAAGCTCTTGTAGGCTGACACGTCTTTCGCGGCAGTGAGTTTGAGCTGACCGACGACCGCACCCCAGGTTTCGGTCAAGTCGGTGCGCGTGCCGGTGATGGTGTAGTCGTTGGCATTGGTAGCCACCGCGCCACCAGCCGCGCCTGCGCCATATTGGAAGGCAGTTGCCGTCTTCATGCTTACAGCGCAGTCGCTAGTTGCTGTGCAGGCGTTTTGCTCCGGCTCGTCGATTTTCTTTAGGGGCAGTCCCTCACCGCCGCCACAGGCGACTAATGTGGCCGCCGTAGCGCCAAGTATTGCTGCGGTGCGCAGCCACTGATTGATTTGTTTGAACATAAATGCCTCCAGGATCCTATTTATTGTTTGCTTGATGGGTGGGCTTGGGGCCCCGCCGCGTGGTGCTGCGGGGCCTTTGGCCGGTGTGTGACAGCGGTGAAAAAGCGGTAATTGGATAAAAGTCGGGTCGTCGAATGCGTCTACCGCGCACGTGTTACCAGTTGGCGACTAACTGAACGCCCACAGACGACCCAGACAAGCTATCGCCAAACACCTGGCCTACACGCATGTCGGGGCCGTAGCCGGTTTGCGCCAAAAAGGCCTGGCGGGCGGCTTCGTTCCAGTTGGCGTGGGTGTAGAACACCCGAATGGTGGGGCGCGAGCCCGCGTCTGCGCCCGCCGAGATGGCGCCCGCGATGGTGAATTTCGTCAGGCTGCGCATATCGCCGCCTTCAGGCGTCACACGGTCGTTGCTCGCTTCCAGCAAGAGGCGTAGCGGCCCTTTGATGCGTGTATCACTGCGCAAGCCCATGCCCATCCAGGTGGATTTGGCGTTGGTTGTGGCGTTCATGTCGGTCTGTTCGCGCCACTGGGCCAAGCCCTCAAACGTGGTGTTCCAGCTGCTCACGGGCACGGTTTGCTGCACGAATGCGCGCAGGTTTTTGTAGTTCAGCGGCCCGCCTTCATAGGCGGCCACAGCGCGGTCTTTGCGCACGCCAATCAGTGTGTCACCGCCTAGCAACAAACCCTTGAAGTTCTGGTACAGGCCCAAAGAGCGTCCGTCGGTCTCTTGTACGGCAGGGGTCACCGACGGAGCGGCTCCGGTGGTAATCGCGTTCGAGGCCGAGGATTTGTAATGTGTCAGGTAGACCGACAACTCACCGTTCTCGAAGGTGGGAATATTGGTCACGCGCAGCGGCAGGGCCACACGGTTTTTATTGACCGCCGTGCGTGGGTTGCTGATGACCGCCACGCTGAACTTGCCATAAACATCCAGCGCGATGTCTTCAATACCCGCGCCGTCGCCGTCATTGGTTTCTACGTCCTGGTCGGTCAGATTAAGGTTCAAACCGTTGTAGAAGCGCCGCCCGGCCCAGGCCTTGCCACCACCGAGCGCAGCCACGGGAGCGGCAAATGCGTACACCTCGCCAAAACTGGCATTGAGTTCGGTGTTGTTGGCGTCGTTGTATTCGTGAAAGGCGCGCGGCGTTACTTGTACGCCCCATTGCGCGCCTTCAAATTCGCCGGCCTTGACCTTGAAGGTCGGCTGTATCAGGTAGCTGCATTCGTTGCCCAAGCGCCAGGCCTTGTCGGCGCCGGGTAAACGAAAGCAGACCTGTTGGCCACCTTGCGAGTTGGTGCCCGTTCCCAGGCGGGCATAGCCGCTGAAGTCGATCTCGGCCGCCCCGGCAGCTCCAATTTGCAGGCAGCCTGCCAAAACGGCTAGCTGTGTGTGTCGTTTCATCATGTCATCTCCTTTTGTATTGGGGGGTGGTAACTAAGCGGGCAGCGTTTGCACATCCAAACGCACACCGGTATTCGAAAAAAAGTGGGTCTTTCGGGGGTCTGGTACCAGGTGCACCACAGCGCCGCGTTCGCAGCGAGGCGCTTCCGGGCTGGTGCGCAAGGAAACAGCGGTGTCGGTTCCCAGCAACTTGGTGTGCACCAGCACGGTGTCGCCCAAATGCTCCACCAGCTCGACTTGGGCTTTCAATCCCTGCTCCCCTGCGCCAATGGACAGATCCTCTGGGCGTACACCTGCCACACAGGTCTGCGACACCAGACAGGGTGCGGCCCAGATGCTTTCGCCAGTGCGCACAGTGCTCGATGGTCCCTCGCCCACGGGCTCGCAGGGCATAAAGTTCATGCGGGGTGCGCCCAGAAAGCCGGCGACAAACTGGTTTAGCGGGCGTTCGTACAGTTCCAGCGGGCTACCCACTTGTTCCACCAGGCCCTGGTTGAACACGGCGATGCGGTCCCCCAGCGTCATGGCCTCCACCTGGTCGTGCGTGACATAAATCATGGTGGTGCCCAGCTCTTTGTGCAGCTTGGACAGCTCAATGCGCATTTGCACCCGTAGCCCGGCGTCCAGGTTGGACAGCGGCTCGTCAAACAAGAACACCTTGGGGCTGCGCACAATGGCACGGCCGATGGCCACGCGCTGGCGCTGGCCGCCGGATAAGGCTTTAGGTTTGCGGTCCAGCAACGGCGTTATTTGCAAAATTTCGGCCACATCGCACACGGTTTTCTTTACTTGCGCACGTGGCATACCCGCGAGCTTGAGCGCAAAACCCATGTTTTCGGCCACCGTCATGTGGGGATAAAGCGCGTAGCTTTGGAACACCATTGAAATGCCGCGTTGCGAGGGTGGCAGGTGGTTGACCACCGCGCCGTCAATCAATAACTCTCCCGCGCTGATGTCTTCCAGGCCTGCAATCATGCGCAGCAATGTGGACTTTCCACAGCCCGAAGGTCCCACGAACACGGCAAACTCGCCGTCTGCAATCGAGAGGTCAATGCCGCGCAACACATCCACGCCACCGGCGTAGGTTTTGCGCAGATTACGAATAGTCAGAGCTGCCATAGTTGCGCTTCCTTGTGGTTTGTTTGCATTGCCAGTGCTCTGGTGGTGCGGATGAGATCGCGGTACCAATAGGCCGAAGTCTTGGGCGTACGCCGCTGGGTCTCGTAGTCCACGTGCACCAGGCCAAAGCGTTTGGAATAGCCCGAGTCCCATTCGTAGTTGTCCATCAGGCTCCAGTAAAAGTAGCCGCGAATGTCGACCCCTGCATCGCGCGCCTGGGCCAGCGCTTCAAGGTGGCGTCGCACAAAGTCAATGCGGCGGGGGTCATGCACCCGCTGGCCCCCCTGCACGTCGTCCTCTAGCCGATCGGTGTCAGCCATACCGTTTTCGGTGATGTAGATGGGCGGCAACTTGTAGTCGGCGTTCAGCCCGGTGAGCAACGCATACAGACCGTCGGGGTAGATTTCCCAGCCCATATCGGTCGCGCCCAACTGCATGGGCGCTGGCACTGCGGCGGCGCTGGCCCAAAAGCGGGTGTAGTAGTTCACCCCCAAAAAGTCCATGGGTGCTGCAATAAGCTCCATGTCGCCTGATTGCACGTCGGGATAAACGGTCAGACCCGGATCTTGTGGGTAGTGCCCCAAAAACAGCGGGTCCATGTACCAGCGCACAAAGCCGGCGTACAGCTTGTCTGCCAGGGCTACGTCTGCCCGGTCCTTGGTGGCCGGTGTGGCCGACGAGTGGTTAAGCACAATTCCCAGTGGTGCCTGCACGCCCGCCGCGCGCATGGCTTGCATGGCCAGCCCGTGCGATAGCAGCAAGTGGTGGGACACCTGTACCGCCATGGGCTCGTGGTTAAAGCCGGGTGCAAACTGCCCAGTCTGGTGGCCCAGTACCGCAGTGCACCAGGGTTCGTTATGGGTAGCGATGCTTGCCGCCCGGTCCCCCAGGCGGCGGGCCACTGCCTCTGCATAGGTGGCAAAGCGAAATGCGGTGTCGCGGTTGGCCCAGCCGCCCGTTTCTTGCAGCGCTTGGGGCAAGTCCCAGTGGTAGAGCGTGACGTGCGGCTGCAGGCCACAGGCCAGCATGCGGTCCACCAGTCGGTCATAGAAATCAAGGCCCTGGGCATTCCAGGCGCCCGCGCCCGTGGGCTGCACCCGCGGCCAGGCTACAGAAAAGCGGTAGGCGTCGACTTCCAGGCTGCTTACCATTTCCAGGTCTTGCGGCCAGCGGTGGTAGTGGTCACAGGCAATGTCGCCGTGGTCGCCGTTGCGGGTTTTCCCCGGCGTATGCGAGAACTTGTCCCAGATCGAGGGTCCGCGTCCTCCGGCCTGCGCACCCCCCTCAATTTGGTAGGCGGAAGTGGCCACACCCCAGACAAAATCTTTAGAGAGTGTTGCCACGGCGTGTTTGCTGGGAAGTTCGCCGTGGTGTGTGATGGTGTCGTTGCGTAGGCGGGTCATGGGCGTGGGTTCAAAGTGGGTAGGTGAAGGAATTCAAGGCGGGGGGCGTCGCGTGCGCTTAACTTTTGACGGCGCCTGCAGTCAGCCCATCAATCAGGCGGCGAGAGGCCATGGCAAAGATGATCAGCAAGGGAACGACCGCTACCGCTGCGCCCGCGCAAATAGCACCCCACTGGGTTTGCCCAGTGCCTTGTAATGCGCGCAGGGCGAGCGGCACGGTATAGCGGTCCATGTCTCGCAAAATCACCAGCGGGCCCATGAAGTTGTTCCACGAGCTGATGAAGGTAATCAAGCCCAGGGTGCCCAGCGCTGGTGTGATGAGCGGCCAGACAATGCGCACAAAGATGCCAAACTCGCCGCACCCGTCCATGCGCGCCGCCTCAATGAGTTCTTTCGGAACGGCTGAGCTGATGTACTGGCGCATCATGAAAATCCCTAGGGCGCCGCAGGCCCCGGGCACGATCAGGGCACGGTGCTCGTTCATCCAGCCCAACCAGCTCATGGTTAGCACCGTGGGCACCAGGCCGACAAAGCCGGGCAGCAGCATCGTGGCCATGACGGCACCAAACAAGCGCTCGCGGCCCCGAAAGTCCAGCAACGCAAACGCATAGCCCGACAAAGAGCAAAAAAACAGGTTGAGCGCCGTAACCGCCAACGCCACATAAGCGCTCCAGCCCAGGTTGTCCCAAAAGTAGGGCAGGACCCTGAGTAGCTCGGCAATGTTGTCCAAAAACGCAGAGCCAAACCACAGTGGCGGCGGGAAAGATAATATTTCTCTGTTGGTGTGGGTGGCAAACACAAACATGAAATAAAACGGCATGAGCATCAAAAAGCCGCCCAACAACACCACGGCGTAGCCCAACATAAGTAAGGGTACTGGGCGCTTTTTGACGGGCGCTACCAAGGGGGAGTGATGGGGTAGCGGCACAGAGGCAGGGCTTGCCGTAACAAAGCGGGGGCTGATTGACATGGTGGTGGGCTTGTAGGGGGGGTCAATCGCGCTGGCCTAGCAGGCGGTTGTTGAGCCAGGTGGCAGCGGCAATCAGCATGAACAGCAGCCAGGCGATGGCCGATGCGGTGCCAAAGTCGCCGTCGGTAAAGGCCACGCTGTACATGTGCATGGCGGCGGTCTTGCCGGCTTGGTCGATGCCGCCGGTGCCATTGGTGAGGATGAAGGGTTCTTCAAACAGCTGCAAGTTCCCGATGATGGTGAGCGTGACCGCGAAGAACGCCATGGGCTTGAGCAGCGGTAGCACCACATGGACAAACTTTTGCCAGCTACTGGCGCCATCCATCACGGCGGCTTCCAGTACGTCCTTGGGGATGGTTTGAATGGCCGATAAGTAAAGCACTACGTTCCAGCCCACGTAGCGCCAGAACACGACAAATGAAATCATCCATTTGGTGTACTGCGGCTGCGCCCAGTCGATATTGGACGCTGGCATCAAAGCGCCCACCAAAGGCGCATTCTTGAGGGAGGCCAGTAAAGCGTTGACGATGCCAAAGTCTCTGGAAAACAGCGTAGAGAACACCAGCGATATCGCCACCGACGAGGTGATGAAGGGCAGGAAATACGTACCCACTACCGCGTTGCGCCAACGACCAAAGGAGCTGTGCAGAAAGTAAGCCAGTGGCATGGCCACCAAGTGCTGCGGCAAGCCCGACACCAACGCCATCCAAAACGTGTTGTAAAGCGACGCACGCAGCCAATCATCGGACTGCAGCGCGTACAGGTAGTTCTCGAAACCCACCCATTCCATTGCAAGCAGCCCTGCGGCCGGGTCCCAGCTGTGAAAGGACAGGTAGATGGAGAACACCAGCGGGAATAGTCCAAAGGCTCCAAACAAAATGAAAAAGGGGCTAACAAACAGGTAGGGCGCCCATTTGCGGGGATGGCGCCAAGGCGAGGTGGAGGAGTTCATGGCATGCACGTACGTTGGGTTGATGGGGTCTACTTGCGCCGCACCCGGCGCTCAATGCCCGACTTGGCATCGGCCAAAGCCTGCTTGATGTCCTTGCCCTGCTCGAGTACCTTGTCAAGCTCGGCGCCCACGATTTCCGTTGCCACCGAGTCGTAGCGGTCTACGACCACGGCCGGAATGCGCTCAGCCGCTACCTTCCACAATTGCCGCGCTTTTTGACCCGCCAGAAAATCAATGGGCTGGTCAATGAAAGTGTCGCCTTGGGCTTCGATCAGCGAGGGAAAGGCGTCCATATTGCGAAACGCTGTGAGTTGCTGGTCTCTGTTGAGCGTGAGGTACTGCACAAAGTCCCAGGCCGCTTTCTTGTTGGCGGCTTTTGCGGGTACGGCGTAAAACGAGCCACCGTACGACGCAAACGCTCCGGCGGGTAGTTGTGCCGAGCGCCACTTGCCTGTGGTTTCCGGAACAATCCAGTTCTTGAGGTGGCCCGATAGCCATGCGCCCATCATTTGTGCGGCGATCTTGTTCTGGCGAAAGCCTTCGCTCCATTCCGAGGTCCAGGAGTTGACCTTGGCGTCGATGCCGGCTTGGCGGGCCTGCCGTGTGAGATCAAAGGCGCGCTCAAAGCGTTCGCTGGTGACCAGGCTTTTGCCCTTGCTGTCAAAGTAGATGCCCTCGCCGTCCTTGAGCCCAGCACGGATATAGATGTCCTTGATGTCGGTGGCGTTTGCCAACATGTAGGCTCCAGTGCTGGCCTTGACTTTGATGCCGGAGGCGATAAAGCTCTCCCAGCTCTTGGTCATTTCGGCTTCTGTTACCCCGGCTTTTTGCAGCAGGTCGGTGCGGTAGAACAGGGCGCCCGGACCAATGTCCACCGGCAGCGCAGCCAGAGCACCCTTGCTGCTGGTAGCCGCAGGCACGGCGAATTTGGCGATTCTTGACACTTGGGTTGCTGCGTTGTAGGGTGCCTTGGACAAGTCCTCCAGCCCGCCCGACTCGACAAACTTGCCGATAAAGCCCATATCGATGCCCATCACGTCCGGCAGATTGGCGCCAGTGGCCAAAGCAGTGGTCATGGCCGTGTGGTGATCGGGGTAGGCCATGCTGGAGAGCTTGACCTCCACATCTGGGTACAGCTTTTTGAAGCCGGCAATAGCCGCTTTGGCGCCACGGTCCAGATCAGGGAAGGACGACACGGTGATGGTGACTTTTTCCGCGTGGGCGGCAAGGCCCAATGCCAAAACGGCAATGGCCAACAGAGGGCGTAACTGGTGCGGCATCGTCTGCTTTCCTTCACTAGGGTTTCGGGTGGCTTAACGTTTTCTGGGAGCGTCTAGCCGTCTGGTTTCGAAATTTTTCGGCTTTTTTTTGAAATCGATTTCATTAAGATTTTAGGACCAAAAACAATCTTTTTTTATTAGGTTAAACCCTAATAATTACTAAATTAAATATTAATAAAAATGATTAATTTAAAACTTTTTGGCTTAAGAAAAGTCTGTGTGGCATGCTTTTTCCGTTGTTAAAATTACCTCTATTTCATGAAGGTTTACGGCACCGCGTGTTCAATATTTAATAAATATGACAAAAATTTATAAAAATTGGGTAAAAAATAGAAAAAATGACTTATCGGCGTGGATTTGTAGAATTCACAGATGAGGGATGGACTGCTTGCCTGTCCGGAAAGCGCGGCACACGCCTACTTTTTTCTCGTTCAGGCTGGCAGTGAAATAAAAATGAGCGCAGTAGCTTTTTTCAAGGTCTTCGCCTGGAAAAACATACAATAATGTTTGGAAAAAATGCAATCGATATCAGGCCCAGGGACGAACCGATCAAGGTTCCGCGAGACGCTCGTACCTGCCAAAACCAACGAAAGCTTTTCGCCCCTATGTCCACTACGCCCCCAAAGCCAGAGTTCGCGTCGCCCGCTCCCGCATCCGATGGCACGAATCCGCCCACCCTGTTTGACGTGGCGCGGTTGGCCAACGTGTCGCCCAGCACGGTGTCACGCATCATCAACGGCTCCGCCAAGGTGTCCCCCGAGCGCAAGCGCGCGGTGGAAGACGCGATTAGCAAACTCAAGTTTCGACCCAATTTTTCGGCCAAGAGCCTGCGCAGTGGCTCCACCATGACCATCGGCGTGCTGACGCAAGACTTTGATAGCCTGTATTTCGCGCGCGCCCTCAAAGGTATTGAGGAAGGGTTGGAGGGCAGCGGCTACGCGCCCTTGGTGGTCCCCGGCCACTGGAACCCGACGGAAGAGGCTGAACGCATGCGCCTGCTGATGGCCCGCAAAGTCGACGCTATTGCTGTGCTGGGAGGAAATTTGCGCGACAGCGAACTGATCGACTTTGCCCGCGTGCAGCCCATCGTGGTGACCGGTCGCAAGATCGTGGGCCACCAGTTGCAGGGCTTTCATTTCGACCATGTGAAAGGCGCATTTTTGGCAACACAGCATCTGATCGATCTGGGCCACACCCGCATTGCCTACATCGCTGGCCCGCGCGTGCACCCGGATGCGCGGGACCGTACGGAAGGCTTTTTTCAAGCGCACCGTCAAGCGCAACTGTCATTCAACCCGGGTTTGATGGTGGAGGGCGACTTCCAAGAAACCGAGGGTGAGGCTGCCATGGCCAAGTTGCTCGACAACGGCATCCCCTTTAGCGCCGTGTTTTGCGCCAACGACCAAACACTGTGGGGCGCTCGCATGGCGCTCTACCGCCGCGGGCGCGCCGTGCCAGGCGAGTTTTCCTTGGTGGGGTTTGACGACCTGCCGCAGTCGCAGTACATGACGCCGCCTGTAACCACGGTGCATCAGCCCATTTTTGAGCTGGGGCTAGCTGCTGCACAAGCGCTCTTGAAGGCTTTGGGCGCGAAGCCCGACGCCGCGCCTGCATTGGTAGAGCCCTACCTTGTACTGCGAGAAACCACCCGACAGCGCTAGAGACCCCGCGGCATCGGGGGTGGGCTCAACTTGCTGACCCCGTAAGTTCTGCCAGCGACCGCAGCTTGCGCTGGCTCTCAAAGCGCAGCGCCTGGCCGCTGACCGGGTCGGTAAAAGCGATGGACTTGGCCAGCAGTTGCAGCGGCTGTGCATAGTCGCAAACACCCTCGGGCGTGAGCACGGGGTAGATGCCGTCGCCCAGCAGGGGCAGTCCCAGGGCTGCCATGTGCACGCGCAGTTGGTGGCGCTGGCCGGTGACGGGTTCTAGTTGGTAGCGTGCCAGTGCGTCCAGGTTTTCCAGCGGCGTGATCAGCGTTAGCGCGTTGGGCGGGCCGTTCACCTCGGTTTGCTGCATGAAGTGAGCGCTCTCGGCGATTCGGCTCTCGCGGCGCAGCGGCCAAGGCAGGGCGGGGTTCCAAGGCGCAATGGCCTCGTAGGTTTTGACCACCTGGTGCTTGCGAAACAGCGCATGGTAGGCGTCGCGCGTGGCCGGGTTGACTGAGAACAGCACGAGCCCGGCGGTGTCGCGGTCAATCCGGTGAATGGGCACCAGGTCGTTGAGTCCAAGCTTGTTTTTCAGGCGCACCAGCACGGTTTCCTGCAAGTATTTGCCCGACGGCATGACCGGCAAAAAATGCGGCTTGTCCACCACCAGCAGGTGCGCGTCTTGGTGCAGCAGCACTTCATCAAACGGAATTTTGGGTTCGGGCGGCAGCGCGCGAAAGTAGTAGACGCGCAGGCCGACCATAAAAGGCGCGTCGCTGGCCAGGGTGTGGCCTAGATCGCAGCTCACGGCGCCAGACTCCATACGTTGCAACCACTGCGCGCGCGCCACGCCGGGAAAGCGCTCGGTAAAAAAATCGAGCACCGTGGGCCAGGAGCCCAGCGGCAGCACCACGCTGCTGGGGCCTACGCCGTCGCGAAGCGCTGGGATGTACGGGAATTTCATGGCGCGCACACAATCGGCCACGCCCTGGCGCTAGATGCGCTCAAACACCACATCCCACACGCCGTGGCCGAGTTTGATGCCCCGATTTTCGAACTTGGTGAGCGGCCGGTAATGCGGCTTGGGCGCGTAGCCGAGTAGCTCCGGGTGCGCGCCCGCGGCGCAGTTGGCCAGTGCGGGCTCGGCACTCAGCACTTCCAAAATCTGCTCGGCGTAGGGCTGCCAGTCGGTGGCGCAGTGCAGGTAGCCGCCCACTTTCAGGCGCTGCGCGAGTTTGGCAATCAGCGGCGCCTGGATCAGGCGGCGCTTGTTGTGTTTGGTTTTGTGCCAGGGGTCGGGAAAGAAAATATGCACGCCGTCCAGGCTGTGCAGCGGCAGCATGTGGTCTATCACTTCTACCGCGTCGTGAGCGCAAATGCGGATGTTGTGCAGGTCTTGTTCGCCAATGCGTTTGAGCAGCGCACCCACGCCGGGCTCATGCACCTCGCAGCACAAGAAGCGCGTCTCGGGCATGACTGCCGCAATATGCGCCGTGGCCTCTCCCATGCCAAAGCCGATTTCCATTACCAGCGGGTGCGCAACTGCGTCACTGGGAAGCGGGGGAAACACCGTTTTGAAGTCGAGCAAATGGTCTTGGTAAGGCAGCAAGAACTGCGGGCCCAGCGCATCCACAGCCTTGGTTTGCCCAGCCGTCATGCGCCCAGCGCGTATGACAAAGCTTTTGATGCCGCGCATGTAGACGATGGGCGCGCCCGACGCGTCGTTTTCGAGGGCAATGGGCAGTGGGGTGGAGTCAGGCGTCATAAATGGGAGCGGGGCGCAACGCGTGCGCAAAAGGGTGGCGCCAGTGCGCCACGGTGAGCGATTTTAGGGCTTGGGTGCAAGCCAGGGCGCCACTGGCGAGCCACCATTGGCGACCACCATCACAGTCCAAGCGGCCAGCGCCGCGGGCACCGACCCGCTTTGCGCGGGCCATCCGAGCACGGCGGCGGCCGTATTGAGTGCCTGCAGGGGGTTGGACAAATCGAGCTGGAGCGCGCCGTTTTGTTTGGACAGCTTCGTGCCGTCGGCGCCTAGCACCAGCGGTGTGTGCAAATACTGCGGCGTGGGCAGGCCCAGGCAGCGTTGCAGCCATATTTGGCGCGCGGTGTTGTCGCTCAGGTCTTGGCCGCGCACCACGTGGCTGACGCCCTGGGCCGCGTCATCTACCGCCACGGCGAGTTGGTAAGTCCAGCAGCCGTCGGCGCGTTGCAGCACAAAGTCGCCCACGGCTTGCGCCACGTCTTGCGCCTGCGGCCCCAGGCGGCGGTCGTGCCAGTTGACTTGGGCGCTGTTTTCTGGCGACTGCCCGTGGGGCGCCAGCAGGAGATCGGTGCGCAAGCGCCAGGCGCGTGCGCGCGCCATCGGGTGCAAGGGGGCCAGGCGGCAGTTGCCGGGATACACCAAGTCGGCATGGCGGGTGTGGATGTGGCCCCGTGCCGCCAAGGCTATCTCGATGTCTTTGCGTGAGCAGGTGCAGGGGTAGGCGAGGCCTTGGGAAATGAGTTGCTGCAGCGCAGATTGGTACAAGGCGTCGCGCTGGCTTTGCCAGACCGGCGGCGCGTCCGGGTGCAGGCCGCAGACGGCGAGTTGTTGCAGGATTTGCTGGTCGGCACCCGCCACGGTGCGCGGCCTGTCCACGTCTTCAATGCGCAGCAGCCAGCGCCCGTTGTGGGCACGCGCGTCGAGCCAACTGGCCAGCGCCGCCACCAAGGAGCCCGCGTGCAGTGGCCCGGTGGGCGAGGGCGCAAAGCGCCCCACGTAGCTGCTGTCGGCCATCACACCGCTTTGCGCATGCCGGGCTGCAAGCCCGGTTTAGCCGACGGCGAGTGCGAGTTCCAGCCCGGAGACAAAGGCGTTTTCCACCCGGTGACCCAGGCACCAATCGCCGCACAGGCCCAGGCCGGTCTTGGCGCTCCAGATGTGGCTTTGGCCCAGCGTCTGGCCGGTCTTGGCATACAACCAACGGTGCGATTCCACGTGGCTGGGTTCAGCGCGGATGCCGGTAACTTCGGAGAAAGCCTTGATCAGCTTGCCCTCGACCCGCGCCTTGCTGTCGGTCAAATGCTCTTGCGACCAGGCGGCGCTGGCCTGCACCGTCCAGCGCTCAATGGTGCGGCGCCCTGGTTTGCTGGATTCGCGCGCCAGCCAGGCAATGCGGTGGTGCGTGCTGCGAGCGGCGTTCCACTGCGGACCTAGCGTGGTAAGGCCCGGTTGCACTGCTTGTGGGAAAGCCAGCATCAGCGTCCAGCAGGGCTCTACGGTGACCGCATCGAGTTTTTTCTGCATGGCCGCACCAGGGCGGCGTGATTTGGGCACGGTTTCCAGCAAAGTGATGGCCTGCGGGCTGGGCACGGCCAGCAGCACCGCGTCAAAACCGGCGTAGACGTGGACGCTGTCGTCGCTGCCCACGGTGCGCAGTTGCCACAGCGTTTTGTCCATGGCGTCGGTCTCGATGTGGGTAACACGGGTGTCAAACAGCAGGGAGTCTTCCAGGGGCGCGGCCCAGGTCTTGACCAGGGCGCTCATACCGGGCTTGGCCACCCAATGCGGCTCACGCGCGGGCAGGCCGGCGGCGGCTACGCGGCCGCGTTCGTCAAGGACTTGCACCATGTTGGCGCTCCAGGGGCGGCAAGTTTTTGGGGTGGTTTGCAGGGCTTCGACAAAGCGCGGGTCGCGTACGGTGAAGTACTGCGCACCATGGTCAAAAGTGCCAAAGGGGCTGTTGCGGGTGGACATGCGTCCGCCCACGCCGTGGCTTTTCTCAAAAATCGTCACACTGTTGCCAGCTTGCACCAGGGTGCGGGCACAGGTGATGGCGGCTAGGCCGCCTCCGACGATGGCGATGTTTTTGGGTATCACTTGCATTTGTTCTCCTGGGGTCGGGTGTCGCAGACACTGTACACCCTCTGGAGGCGAAACTGGCATGGGTTTAGTCCATTCGCTGCGCGTCGAGCAGGGCGGTGCGGGTGGCCGCGCTGTCGAGTTGTTGCAGCCACCATTGCAAGGCACGCCCCTGGGCGCTGCCTTTGCCCGCGCGCCAGGCGTAATACACCGTGACTTGCTGCGCAGCGCGCTCGGTCCGTTTGGCTACCAAGCGTCCGCTGGCCAGGAAGGGTGCGGCCATGGTCAGGGGTACATTGCCCCCGCCTAGGCCTCGCAGCTGGGCGTCAATCTTGGCTTGCATGCTGGCTACGGTAAACACGTCCTGGCCGTGCAGCAAACCAAAGGTTAGGCCCGCACCGCGTTGTACCGAATCAGCCACGGCCACGGCGCGGTGCTTTTGCATAGTGGCGTCGCTCAGGGGTTCGGGCGCCAACGCCAGGGGATGGTGGGGTGCCACCGCATACACAAATGACAGTGTTCCCAAGACCCGGGTTTGAACGCCTGCGTGGGCCGACGCGTCGGGCCCCACGCCAATGGCCAAATCGGCGTTGCCTGAGGTGAGCGCCTCCAGCGTGCCAGCCAGGGTATCGTCGCGCAGGCGCAGCCGGGTCGGGGGCGATTGGGCAAAAAAGCCGTCGCACAGCTCCATCACGGTGGCCTTGGCGATGATGGTGTCAACGGCCACGGTGAATTGCGATTCCCAGCCTGTTGCCACGCGCTTGACGCGGTTGGCCACGGCGTCAATTTCGCCCAGCAGGCGCGTGGCCTCGCGCAGCAGTTCGGTCCCTGCCTCGGTGGGCAATGCTCGCCGGGAATTGCGGTCGTACAGCAGCACGTCCAACGCCTCTTCAATCTGGCGCACCCGGTAGCTCAGGGTGCTGGGTACGAGGTTAAGCGCGCGCGCGGCGGCGGCAAAGCTACCGGTGGTGCCAATGGTTTGTAGCATGTAGAGCGCGTCTGGCGTCAAAATATCGCGAGAAAATTGCATCGTTAGTGGTTTTGCGGTGAATATTATTGAATGATGCCATCAAATGCCTTGTGCGTGCGCAGACCTGCTGCGCACTACGATCCAGGCCATGATCACACTACGCAAATCTTCCGAGCGCGGCTACGCCGACCACGGCTGGCTTAAGTCCTTCCATAGCTTTTCTTTTGCCGGTTACTACGACCCGGCACACATGGGCTGGGGCAATTTGCGCGTTATCAACGAAGATCGCATTGCCCCGGGCATGGGCTTTGGTACCCACGGCCACCGCGACATGGAAATCATCAGCTACGTGATGTCTGGCAACCTGGCGCACAAAGACAGCATGGGTAACGTCAAAGGCATTCCACCGGGCGACGTGCAGCGCATGAGCGCGGGCACCGGCGTGCAACACAGCGAGTTCAACCACGCCCCTGACGCCACCACCCATTTCTTCCAAATCTGGATTGAGCCCAATGTGCGCGGTGTCGCCCCCAGCTACGAGCAAAAGACCTTTGCTACGAGCGAAAAGCAAGGCGTGTTGCGCCTAGTGGCCTCACCGAACGCGGCCCAGGGCTCGGTGCTCATCCACGCCGACGCCCAGTTGTACAGCGGCCTGTTTGACGGCGCGCAGTCCGCTGCGCTGGTGCTCGACCCGGCACGTAAAGCCTATGTGCAGGTGCTGCGCGGCTCCATCAGTGCCAACGGCCAAGCCCTGGCCACGGGTGACGCAGCGCTGCTTTCTGGCGAAAGCCAACTGGCACTGGCCGACGGTCGCGACGCCGAAGTGCTGGTGTTTGACCTGAGCGCCTGAGGCGCGTCGCCGCGATCTGCCTAAGCAGTCGCCAAAATCCGTTTTCTTTTTCCCTTGGCGACCCTGTGTTGGGGCTGCCGTTTTTCTTTACTTCAGGAGTTTTTCCATGACCAAAACCGTTGTTATTTTCCATTCCGGCTACGGCCACACCCAGCGCGTTGCCCAGTTTGTGGCCGAGGGTGCCGACGCGCAACTCGTCACCATCGACGCCGACGGCAATATCACCGACTCCGAGTGGACTGCACTGGACGCGGCCGACGCCATCATCATGGGTTCGCCCACCTACATGGGCATGGCGTCGTGGCAGTTCAAAAAGTTTGCCGATGCCACCAGCAAAAAGTGGTTCACTGGTGCCTGGAAAGACAAGGTTGCTGGCGGCTTTACCTGCTCTGCCAGCCCCAGTGGTGACAAGCTGTCCACCTTGCAATACTTCATCACCTTGGCGATGCAACAAGGCATGATTTGGGTCGGCCAACCCGCTATGAACGACGGCACCATCAACCGCATCGGTTCGAACTCCGGCGTGATGGCCCAAGTCGGCCCCACCAGCCCCGCCGAAGACATTCCCCAAGGTGACCTAGACACCGCCAAAGCCTACGGCGCGCGCGTGGCGCAGGTGGCTGCAAAGCTGCGCGGGTAATTTGTGCAGCCCCCATTTTTTGGGGCTTGGCGTTAGGGGGAGGCGTCAGCAGACGCTTGGACCCCTTGAACTAGCGTTGCTGCGCACGAAGCCCGGTGCTAGCATGCCGGCCATCATTGATTGGTCTTCCTGCCCTGACGTTGAACACGAACCCGCAGGCGTGAGCGGAGCTTGGGTATTTCGTGGCACGCGTGTGCCGGTATCCGCGCTCTTCGAGAATCTCGAAGACGAAGCGACCTTGCACGATTTTTTGGCTTGGTTTCCGGGCTTCACTAAGCCACAGGCAAGGTCCGTTCTGGAGCACGCCGAGCGCAGCGCGTTTGAAGCGGCGTAGGTGAAAGTTCCCTTTGACCAAGGAATACCCGTTCCGCTGCGCCGCGCGCTGTACGGTCACGAGGTGCAGACCGCTTTTTAACTCAGTTGGTCAAGCCTGCAAAATGGCGCGCTCATTGCAGTAGCTGAAGCGGCAGGCTTTGAGGTATTTGTCACCACCGACCGAAACCTGAAATACCAGCAAAATCTGGCCGATCGCAGCCTTGCCATCGTGGTTTTGCACACGAAAAGTTGGCCGCGCATTCAGAGGGCAGTTGACCAGATTGCCGAGGTCGTAAACCAGGCAAAAGCGGGCAGCTACTTTGAGGTGCCGGTGCCAGGCGCTGGGTAGTAAAACTGCTGGTCGCCGTCGCGGGGAATGAAAAAGGCGCCCGCCTCACACACCTGAAACAGGCTAAACCACGCCCACGCCCGCCGCAATGGCCGCGAGTTTGAGTTGTTCGTCCTGTGTCGCAAGGGGCAGTCCGTGCCGCATGGCCAGTTCCAAATAGGCGGCGTCGTAGCTGCTCAGATTAAAGCGCATTGCCAATTCAAACAATTGGCGCTGGCCGGGCGGTGTATCGTCATCTACCTCGATGGGCAGTTGCGCCAGCGCGTCCAGAATCTGCCGCGCCTGGGCGTGGCTCAGGCGGCCTTTGGTGCAGGCTGTGTTCAGGACGTTGGCCAGTTCTAGCTGCCACAAGGCGGGCACCAGGGCTTTGTCCACTTCCAGGCGGGCCGCGATGGCTTGGCTGTAATCGGTGGATTGGCCCGTCAAAAACCAGCCCGAGACCACCGAGTTGTCGAGCACAAAAGCCATCAGTCACGCCCTGCTTGAATGGCTTGCGCAAGCGTGCACCCCAGAGCGCTGTCTGCGCCCAAGGCGCGCAGTTGCGCCATGGCGCTGTGCACCCGCTTGCGCTGTTCAGGCTTGGCAGCGTCTTGCGCGCCCATGGCAAGCAGGCGTGCCACCGGCGCACCATGGCGCGTAATGGTGATTTCTTCACCCTGTTCCACAGCGGCGATAAGTTCCGAGAAACGGTTTTTGGCTTCGTAAACAGCAATAGTGCGCATGGAAGTGGTTCCGGAAATTATGGCTAGCCCGATTTTGACACGGCTTGCCTCAAGGCGCTAGCCTTAGAAGCATCAAGGCGCTACATTCGTGCGATCCCCAGCCCTCCGAGCCCCAGCCTATGACTACTCCTGCGCCTGCCTCTAGCCAATTCGCCCTCTTGCGGCAGCGCCGCTTCGCGCCCTTTTTCTGGACGCAGTTTTTGGGCGCGGGCAACGACAACGTATTCAAGTTCGCGTTTACCGTGATGGTCACCTACCAGCTCAGCGTGGCCTGGTTGCCGCCGGCTTTGGCGGGTTTGGTGATTGGGGCACTGTTTATCTTGCCCTATGTTTTGTTTTCAGCCACCAGCGGGCAGCTGGCGGACCACTGGGAAAAGTCACGCCTTATGCGTCTGGTGAAAAACCTGGAGATCGCCATCATGCTGCTGGCGGCCTATGGCTTTTGGGCGGGCAACGCGGGGGTCTTGCTGGCGTGTACCTTTTTGATGGGCTGCCATTCCACGCTGTTTGGGCCGGTCAAATTTGCCTACATGCCGCAGGTGCTGTACGAGCACGAGCTGGTGGGCGGCAACGGCATGGTGGAGATGGGTACTTTTGTGGCGATTTTGCTGGGCAATATGCTGGGCGGCTTGTTGGTGGCGCTGCCGCACATTGGCCCCTCGGCAGTGGCGGTGGCCTGCCTGTTGATCGCCGTGCTGGGGCGCTGGACGGCGGGCCGGGTACCGCACACCCCCCGGCAGGGACCGCCTCTTCAGATGAACTGGAACCCGCTCACCGAGACGGCGCGCAACCTGCGCCTGGCCGCTAAGGACCCGGTGGTGTTTCGCTCGCTGCTAGCGATCAGCTGGATGTGGTTTTTTGGCGCCGTGTTTTTAAGCCAGTTTCCGTCCTTTGCCAAAGAGGTCTTGCATGGCGACGAACAGGTGGCGTCTTTGCTGCTGGTGGTTTTTTCGGTGGGCATTGGCGCAGGCGCGCTCTTGTGCGAAGGCCTGAGCCGCCAGAAGGTGGAAATTGGCCTGGTGCCGCTGGGCGCCATTGGCATGAGCGCTTTTGCGGTAGATTTGTATTTCGCGTCACGCGCACTGCCACCCTCGGCGCTCATGGGCCTGCAGGATTTTGTGGCCGCCCCGGCGCACTGGCGGGTGATGGCGGACCTGGCGCTGCTGAGCCTGTTTACCGGCCTGTACAGCGTGCCCATGTACGCGCTGATCCAGCAGCGCAGCCAGGCCAGCCACCGGGCGCGCATCATTGCGGCCAACAATATTTTGAACGCACTGTTCATGATCGCCAGCTCGCTGCTGGCCGGCGCCTTGCTGGCGTCAGGCGCCACGGTGCCCGAGGTGTTCTTGCTCACCGGCATTGCCAATGTGGTGTTTTCGGCCTATGTGTTTGTGCGGGTGCCTGCGTATTGGCAGGCGTTTGTCGGGCTGGTGCGGGCGCGGGCTTGAGTGCGTTGATGGGGGGCCGATTAACTGAGTTCGCTTTGGTTTTTAGATTTTTTGGTAAACATTTTGGCAATTAACTCAGGCAAGCTCCCAAAGGTTGCTATTCTGCAAGCCCATACCTGAACCAACCTTCCATGCTCGAAGACATCAAAAAGACCCTCTGGGCATCGGCCGACAAGCTGCGCGCCAACATGGACGCCGCCGAATACAAACACCTGGTTCTGGGCCTCATCTTCGTCAAATACATCTCAGACGCCTTTGTAGCCCGACAAGCCGACTTGACTTTGCGCCTGCGCGACCCCGCCGACGAACTGTTTTACGGCAACGTCGCCGACGAAGACATTGCCGCCGAAATCGAAGACCGCGACTACTACACCAGCGAAAACGTCTTCTGGGTGCCAGAAGGTGCGCGCTGGGAAGCCCTGCGCGCTGCCGCGCCCCAGCCGGACATTGGCAAACGCATCGACGACGCGCTGAGCCTAATCGAAGCCGACAACCCCAAGCTCAAAGGTATCCTCGACAAACGCTTTGCCCGCGCCCAATTGCCCGACGGCAAGCTGGGCGAGCTGGTCAACCTAATCTCCACCATCGGTTTTGGTGATGACCCATCGAAAGCCCGCGACATCTTGGGCCAGGTGTACGAGTATTTCTTGGGCATGTTTGCCAGCGCCGAAGGCAAGCGGGGCGGGCAGTTCTACACGCCCGCCAGCATTGTCAAAACACTGGTGGCCGTGCTCTCGCCCAGCAAGGGCCAGATTTACGACCCCTGCTGCGGATCGAGCGGCATGTTCGTTCAGTCCGAAAAGTTCATCGAAGACCACGGCGGCAAGCTGGGCGATGTGTCCATCTACGGCCAAGAGGCCAACCCTACCACCTGGCGATTGGCGGCCATGAACCTCGTCATTCGAGGCATGGACTACAACCTGGGCAAAGAACCCGCCGACACCTTCACCCGCAACCAACACCCCGACCTGCGCGCCGACTACTGCCTGGCCAACCCGCCCTTCAACATCAGCGACTGGTGGCACGCCAGCCTGGACGGCGACGCCCGCTGGGTCTATGGCACACCCCCACAAGGCAACGCCAACTACGCCTGGCTGCAACACATCCTGCACCACCTCAAGCCCACGGGCAGGGCCGGCATTGTGTTGGCGAATGGCAGTATGAGCAGTAGCCAAAACAGTGAAGGCCAAATACGCGCTGCCATGGTGGACGCCGACGTGGTGGAAGTGATGGTGGCCTTGCCGGGCCAACTGTTTTTCAACACGCAAATCCCCGCATGCTTGTGGTTCTTGGCCAAACAGAAAAAGCGCAAGGGCGAGGTGCTGTTCATCGACGCCCGCAAGCAAGCCACCATGATCTCTAGAGTGCAAAGCGAGCTGACCGACGAAGTGATAGCCCGCATCAGCCAAACCGTGACCGCATGGCGCGAATCCCGCCATGGCGACAACCCGCGTCATTGCGAGGCCGAAGGCCGTGGCAATCCACTCCCCACTTACCAAGACATCCCCGGCTTTTGCCGCAGCGTGCCGCTGGCCGAGATTGCCCAGCACGGCCATGTGCTGACCCCCGGCCGCTACGTGGGTGCCGAAGAAGTGGAAGACGACGACGAAGCCTTTGCCGACAAGATGCAAACGCTCACCGCCAAGCTGGGCGAGCAAATGGCCAAAGGCGCCGAGCTGGATGCACTGATCCGCCAGAAGCTGGGGGGGCTGGGGTATGAGTTCTGAGCTTTCAGCCACAAGCCCCGAGTACCGCCAGTGGCTGGCCGACCTCAAGGGGCGCTTTCGGCAGGTGCAGCTCAAGGCGGCCGTAGCGGTTAACTCCGCCCTGCTGGCGTTCTATTGGGATCTGGGCGCAGACATCGTGGCCCGCCAGGGCAACACGGCGTGGGGGCAGGGCTTTTTGACCGAACTCAGCGCCGATTTGATGAACGAATTTCCTGGTGTGGCGGGTTTCTCTAAACGCAACCTGGAACAAATGCGCCGCTGGGTCAGCTTTTGGAGCCGTGCGCCGCAAATTGCGAAGCAGCCTGCTTCGCAATTGATGGGCATCCCCTGGTGGCACCATGTGGTCATCCTGACCAAGTGCAAAGAGCCCGAAGAGGCTCTTTATTATGTCCAGCAAACCCAGGCCCACGGTTGGAGCCGCAGCGTGCTGACGCACCAAATAGAAAGCGGCCTGTGGCAGCGCGAAGGCCGCGCCATCACAAACTTTGCACAAACCCTGCCCGCGCCCCATTCAGACCTGGCCCGGCAGGTGCTCAAAGACCCCTATGTGTTCGACTTTCTGAGCCTGACGCCCGAGCACACCGAGCGTGAGCTGGAAACCGCACTGATTGAACACGTCACCCAGTTCTTGCTGGAGCTGGGGGCAGGCTTTGCCTACCTTGGGCGGCAAGTGCCTCTGCAAGTGGGTGAGCGAGACTTCTTTCTAGACCTGCTTTTCTACCATGTGCGCCTGCACTGCTATGTGGTGGTGGAGCTGAAAACCTTGGACTTTGAACCCGAGTTTGCAGGCAAGCTCAATTTCTACCTCCAGGCCGTGGACGCGCAAATGCGCCAAGACGGCGACTCCCCCACCATCGGCCTGCTGCTGTGCAAAAGCAAAGACCGGCTGGTGGCCGAATACGCCCTGAGCGACATTCAAAAACCCATGGGCCTGTCCACCTACACCCTCTCGCACACCTTGCCCGAAGCCTTGCGCGGCAAGCTGCCTAGCATTGAGCAGTTAGAGCAGGAATTGGGGAAAGATTCTGATTCGTCAAAAGCTGGGGGGACTGGGGTATGAGTTCTGACGCTGTACGCTTAACTCGCCTTGAGCAGGTACTCAGCTTTACAAATGGACGCACTAGCCCAGAAAGAAATGAGTCTGATAGCTACCCAGTGTTTGGCTCGAACGGATTAATTGGTCAAGCAGGCGAGTCAAACTCTGAACCAAATACGATTGTTATTGGACGTGTCGGCTCGTATTGCGGGTCGGTCCACTTCTCCAAAATTGCATGTTGGGTTACTGATAACGCAATCCGCGCCACAGCAAAAAATGACAACGATCCTGCATTCCTTTTCTACCTTTTAAAACATCTGAATCTGAATTCTTGGCGAAGTGGCTCTGGTCAACCTTTGATTAATCAGACGACTTTGAACGCCATTGAGACACTGATACCTGAGCCCCACGTACAAAGGGAGATTTCAGTCGTTATCAGTGCGTTCGACGACCGCATCACCCTCCTGCGCGAAACCAACACCACCCTCGAAGCCATCGCCCAAGCCCTGTTCAAGTCCTGGTTCGTGGACTTCGACCCCGTCCACGCCAAAATGCAAGACCGCGCCCCCGAAGGCATGAACGAAGCCACCGCCGCCCTGTTCCCCGACAGCTTTGAAGAGTCGGAGTTGGGGGCTGTGCCGAAGGGGTGGCGGGTAATACCTGTTGGTAATGTCGTTGAGGCAATTGGTGGTGCAACGCCCGACACAAAAAATCCCGAGTATTGGGAACCAGCCGAGCACCATTGGACGACCCCTAAGGATTTGTCTGGAATCGCATCGCCTGTTCTTCTGGGTACCGAACGTAAGTTGAGCGATGCAGGGCTAAAAAAAATCAGCTCAGGCTTGCTGCCTGTTGGCTCGCTGGTAATGTCATCGCGTGCACCGATTGGTTATTTGGCTATGACGCAGGTGCCCATGGCGATCAACCAAGGCTACATAGCGATTCCTCCTGGCGGTAAGTTGTCGCCCCTCTACATGCTCTTTTGGTGCCAAACGAATATGGACAGCATCAAAGGTCGAGCCAATGGGTCAACCTTTATGGAGATCAGTAAAAAGGCGTTTCGACCTATTCCAGCATTAGTGCCTAGCCAGGCTGTTCTTGATGCTTTTGAGCCCGTAACAACCCAGCTGTTTACACGGCTTGTTGAAAACGAAAAGCAAGCACAAAGCCTTGCGAGTATTCGTGACATCCTTCTCCCGCGCCTGATCTCGGGCCAGTTGCGGCTGCCAGTGAAAATCAACCAGTCAGGTGAATGCAATGGGGTTTAAGAAAAAAGACGATTTCTTCATTTTCTCGATGTATGTCACGCACCAATACAGGTATGCGCTCAACGAGGAGTGCCGCCTATTCCTGCAAAACGTAACCGAATCAATGTCGTCGCGGATAGAAACGCTAGAAGCTGGGACTGAATTTTGGCGTTCGCAAATTGGCTACCAACTTGTTCCCGATGAGAAGGATGAACTCGTGTATTCCATGCATCCCTACGCTGAAGAACGCATGACTCCATCCCCCGAATTCGTAACTGACGGACGGGTTAACCCCAAAGGGATAACCGCGCTGTATCTGTCATCGACGAAAGAAACAGCAATGTCAGAAGTTCGGCCTTGGCTGAGGGCTGAAATATCTTGCGCCAAATTTCGAACAACACGCGACCTAAAAATTGTGGACTGTTCTGTGCATGCCGATAAGAATATGCTTGGCTGGGATGCGGCTTCTCCTGAAGACATTCAGGAGGCCGTCTGGGCAAGTATTGACTACGGTTTCTCAAGGCCGGTAGATTCGGCTGCAGGTTCTACCGAATATATCCCTACGCAAATTTTGTCCGAACTGTTTAAGTCGCGTGGACTTGACGGCGTCGGATATCGAAGTGCGCTTCATGACGGATACAACTTGGCGCTGTTCAACGTCGATATGGCAGAAATGGTCGATTGCCAACTTTTCGATACGAAAAGGATTGACTACAAGTTTTCAGAGGCATCCACCGTTTTCCGCGCCCAGAAAGCGAAAAGCCCCGATGAACCCACCGAGGCTGTAACGCCGACCAGGAACCCCCAATTCACTTGTGGGCAGAGTTTACGTTGATTCAAATTCAAGAGCTGGCGTCACTGCGCGACACCTTGCTCCCCTGCCTGATCTCCGGCCAACTTCGCTTGCCCGAGGCGCAGGCCATTGCGGATTCCGTCTGATGCACATCCTCTTCGTCGATGAATCCGGCTCAGCGCCAGAGGCGGACAAGGCCGCATCGCAACCATTCTTTGTGCTGGGCGGCATCGTCATCCCTGAAGACATCTGGGCCAAGATGGCGGCAGACCTGGCACGGGTGAAGGCGCATTACGCCATCGAAGGTGAAATCAAGTGGCGCAACTTTGCACCTGACAAAGGGGGCAAGCCCCATGCTTTGTCGCACCTGAGCGCAGAACAGAAAGACTTGCTGCGTGCTCGCATTTACGAGGTCATTCGTCACTACAAGTCGGTGCGGCTCATTTGCGTGGTGGCCAATACGGCTCAGGCTTTTGAGCGCGGCTATGTGAAGTCGGCGGATGATTTGTACTGGTACAGCTACAAGATGCTGACCGAGCGTTTTCAGTATTACCTGCAAGACCTGGAGCGCGTGGTAGGGCAAAAGCTCAATGGCATGGTGGTGTGTGATCACCGCGGCCCCAAGGACGATGCCCGTTTGCGCGAGTTGCACCACAAGCTGGTCAACGGCAAGGGGGGCGTGATTTCGTCTTACGGCAACATGGTTGAAGGCTTGTTCATCGCGCCGTCCCACTTTAGCGTGGGCATTCAGTTTGCTGACATGGTGGCGGGTGCTGTTTTTCGTGCGTTCAAGGCGGAAGACACGCGTTTTGCAGATCAGATCCAACAGTCTTTCCGAACCTCCCCAAGCGGGGTGATAGAGGGCTTTGGTTTGGTGAAGTTCCCGAAGAACTGGTGAGGCGTGGAGATGTTGATCAACACCATCCAGAAAGAAGGCGCCGTGTTGAGGTTGCCCCCAATCCTGCTGTTATCGGCGCAGTCACGGCGTGCCGAAATGTTACCACGGGGTATCCAAAAATGAAAAAACCTCTCAGCAAACTCGAACGTGTCCCCTTGCGCGAAGCCTGGAAGCACGAAGCCAACGACTTCGCGCCTTGGCTGGCCGAAGAGGACAACCTCAACACGCTTGCCGATGCACTGGGTTTGGCCGACCTGGAGCTGGTGGCCACCGAACACTGGGTGGGCGAGTTCAAGCTCGACATCTTGTGCACCAGCGGGGATGACCAGATCATCATCGAAAACCAGTTGGAAAAGACCAACCACGCTCACCTCGGGCAACTGCTCACCTATGCGGCGGGCACAGGGGCCAAGAAAGTGATTTGGGTGGCCGAGTCGTTCCGGCCCGAGCATGTGGCGGCACTGGAGTTTTTGAACCAGAACACCACCGAAGAGCTGAGCTTTTTTGCGGTGGAGGTGGAGCTGTGGCGCATTGGCGATTCGCCACTGGCGCCCAAGTTTGAAGTGGTGGCCAAGCCCAACGATTGGGCCAAGTCAGGCCGCGAGCAAACCCGCGTGGCCGCCAACGCCACGCCCGCCAAACAGCGGCAGCTCAAGCTGTGGACCGAGCTGGTGGCCAAGATGGCCACGGCTGCGCCGCAAATCAAACCGCAAAAGCCACAGCCTCAGCATTGGTTGAACATTTCCATTGGCCGCGCAGGCTTTGGCCTGAACCCCACCGCCAGCCACCGCGATGACCGCCTAGGTGTGGTGGTGTATATCCACCATGCTGAATCCAAAAAGATGTTTCAAGCCCTCTTGGCGCAACGCCCCAGCATCGAGCAGGCCCTGGGCTTTGAGCTGGACTGGCAAGAACTGCCCGACGCGCACGCCTGCCGTATTGCCACTTGGCGGCAAGACAGCCCGATTGAAGACGAAGCCCAATGGGGCGCCTACCTTGACTGGTTTGTGCAGCGCATCGTAAAGATGAACGCAGTGTTCAGGCCAGTGATTCAGGGCTTGGCTTGATATGCTCGTTACCCGAATGAGGAAAACCGATGGCTTTTGACCGCTTGCAACCGTACAACGATTTGCCCTTGCTTCCTCCAGTGGCAGAGCTGGAGAGCAAGGCCGTTCTTAAACAGGCCATTGTTGCCAACCGGGTGTTGGCCAACCTTCGAGGACTTGCGGCGCAAATTCCAAATCAGGGTGTGTTGATCAATAGCATTGTTCTTCAAGAAGCCCGCTTGTCTTCGGAGATTGAAAACATCGTGACGACGAACGATGAGTTGTATCGTGCCGATGCCGATGCGGATGGAAAGACGGATGCTCACACCAAAGAGGTTTTGCGCTACCGGCAGGCTCTCAAGTATGGTTTTGAGCAAATGCGTAAACGCCCTTTGACAACGAATCTTTTCATTGAGATCGTGCGCATCATCAAAGAGGTTGATTTCGGGATTCGTAAAGTCACAGGGACAGCGCTTAAAAACCCACAAAACGGCGAAGTCGTTTACACGCCACCAGTTGGTGAGGATGTGATCCGTGACAAGTTGTCCAATTTGGAAGCATTTATTCACGCTCAGGACGACTTGGATCCACTGATCAAGATGGCTGTAATGCACTACCAGTTTGAGGCGATCCATCCGTTTGAAGATGGAAACGGTCGTACGGGTCGTATCTTGAATTTGCTCTATCTTGTTGATCGAGAATTGCTGGACATACCTGTCTTGTTTTTATCTCGCTACATCATTGCGAACCGTGCTGCGTACTATGAAGGTTTGCGTGGTGTGACAGAGCGGCAGGATTGGGAAGCTTGGCTGCTCTTTATGCTGAGAGCCGTTGAGAGCACTGCTCAGCAAACCTTTGATCAGGTGACACGAATTCGAGCTTTGATGGAAGAGGTTCGCCTCAAAGTGCAGGAGCAAGCTCCGACGATTTACAGCAAGGACCTGATCGAAGTCATCTTTAGGCACCCTTACACAAAGATTCAGTTTTTGGTGGATGCCAATATCGCTAAAAGGCAAACAGCTTCAGCTTATCTGCAGACTTTGGCCAGTCTTGGATTTCTGCGGCCCAGCAAAAATGGGCGTGAGATCTACTACATCAACGACGCGTTGTTTGCTGAACTGGTCAAATGATGTCATGTCGGTCTAATCGACACGTTCTTAGAACGTGTCGATTTTTCACTGAAAAATCGACACGTTTTCTGGACATGTTTAACAGATGAACATGGTGAGACTGACTGTATATCCAGTGCCATGTGCTCAAGTCGCTCAATTTTCGAGCATTTGCGACGAGTTCCGCCCAAAAAATAATCTTTTCGAGCATATGCTCATTGCGGGTACTGATTATTTCTACATTTAAATGACCGAAGACCAACTCGAACAAGAAGCCCTCGGCTGGCTGGCTTCGGTCGGCTACACGCCGCTCAATGCGCGCGACCTGGATAACCTGGACCCACGCCTGGCGCGTGCCAGCACCCGTGAGGTGGTGTTGGCCGTCAGTTTGCGTGCGGCCATAGACCGGCTTAACCCCGCTGTGCCCGCTGCCGCCCGCGAGGATGCGTTTAAGCAAGTGCTCGATCTGGGTCAACCCGCACTGCTCTCTGGCAACCGGGCGTTTCACCGGGTGTTGGTTGCCGGTGTGCCGGTGCAGTATCAAAAGGACGGCGAGACGCGGGGCGACTTTGTGCGCCTGATCGACTGGCAAGACGCCCAGCGCAACGAGTTTCTCGCGGTGCAGCAGTTCACCATTAAGGGGCCGCGCCACACGCGCCGGCCTGACATTATTTTGTTCATCAATGGTTTACCACTGGTGCTCATTGAGCTGAAGAACCCGGCTGATTTGAATGCCGACATCTGGAAGGCCTACGACCAAATACAAACCTACAAAGCGCAGATTGCCGATGTGTTCACCTTCAACGAGCTGTTGGTGATCTCGGACGGCACCGAAGCGCGCATGGGGTCACTGTCGGCCAATGCCGAGCGCTTCATGCAGTGGCGCACGATCGACGGTGTGGCGCTGGACCCGCTTGGCAAGTTTCAGGAGCTGGAGACTTTGGTGCGCGGCGTGCTGGCCCCGGCTTATCTGCTGGATTACCTGCGCTACTTCGTGCTGTTTGAAGACGATGGCACGCTGGTCAAAAAGGTGGCGGGCTATCACCAGTTTCATGCGGTGCGTGCAGCGGTCGAGCAAGTCGTCACTGCGGCCAGCACCGATGAAGCCACACGCCGTGGCAAAGGCGGCGTGGTCTGGCACACGCAGGGCAGCGGCAAAAGCATCACCATGACCTGCTTTGCAGCACGCGTGATGCAAGAGCCCCGGCTGGAGAACCCGACCATCGTGGTCATCACCGACCGCAATGATTTAGACGGCCAGCTGCTGGGCGTGTTCAGCCTGAGCCAGGACCTGCTGCGCGAGCAGCCCCAGCAAGCTACCACGCGCCAGCGCTTACGCGAGCTGCTGGACAACCGGCCTTCGGGCGGCATTGTTTTTGCAACCATCCAGAAGTTCATGCCCGGCGAAGACGAAGACACCTTCCCGTGCTTGAGTCAGCGGCGCAACATTGTGGTGATTGCCGATGAAGCCCACCGCACGCAATACGGATTTGAGGCCAAGCTCAAGTCGCGCAAGGTCAATGGCGGCGTGAGCCCAGCGGTGGCTTACACCACGGGTGATGGTCAGACGGTGGCCAGCACCGCAGACTTTGCGCCGCCCGAATACCAAGTCAAATACCAAGCGGGCTATGCCCAGCACCTGCGCGATGCGCTGCCCAACGCCACTTTTGTGGCGTTCACCGGCACGCCTGTCAGTAGCACCGACCGCGACACGCGCTCGGTGTTTGGCGAGTACATCCATGTGTACGACATGCAGCAGGCGCAAGAAGACGGCGCGACGGTCGCCATTTATTACGAAAGCCGCCTGGCCAAGTTGGGGCTGAACGAGGGCGAGCTGAGCCACCTCGACGACGAAGTGGACGAGCTGGCCGAAGACGAAGAAGAAAGCCAGCAAGCCAAACTCAAAAGCCATTGGGCTGCACTAGAGCAAGTGGTTGGCGCTGAGCCGCGCGTTGCCAGCGTGGCCGCTGACCTGGTGGCTCACTTTGAAGAGCGAAACAACGCCCAAGACGGCAAAGCCATGGTGGTGGCCATGAGCCGCGAGATTTGCGTGCACCTTTACAACGAGATCACCAAGCTGCGTCCCGACTGGCACAGCGACGACCCGGAGCAAGGCGCGATCAAGATCGTGATGACGGGCAGCGCAAGCGACAAGGCGCTGCTGCGCCCGCACGTTTACAGCAGCCAAACTAAGAAACGGCTGGAAAAGCGTTTCAAAGACGCCAAAGACCCGCTGAAGCTGGTGATCGTGCGTGACATGTGGCTCACGGGTTTTGATGCGCCGTGCGTGCACACCTTGTATGTGGACAAGCCCATGAAGGGCCACAACCTGATGCAGGCCATTGCCCGCGTGAACCGGGTCTTTAAAGACAAGCAAGGCGGTTTGGTGGTGGACTACATCGGCATTGGCGAAGACCTGAAAGCCGCCATGAAGGAGTACACGGCCAGCAAGGGCAGGGGCAAGCCCACGGTGGACGCCCGCGAAGCCTTGGCCGTGATGCTCGAAAAACTGGACGTGCTGCAGGCCATGTTGCACGGCTTTGATTATTCAGATTTTTTGACGGGTGGACACAAGACCTTGGCGGGTGCCGCCAACCACGTGTTGGGCCTCAAGTCCGACAAAGAGCGCGACGGCAAAAAGCGTTTTGCTGACCACGCGCTCGCCATGAGCCAAGCGTTTAGCCTGTGTTGCACCTTGGACGAGGCCAAGGTGCACCGCAATGAGGTGGCTTTCATGCAAGCCGTCAAGGTGATATTGACCAAGCGCGAAGCCAGCGCCCAGCGCAAGACCGACGAAGCGCGCGACTTGGCGATCCGCCAGATCATCAATTCGGCGGTGGTCTCGGGCGAGGTGGTGGACATTTTTGCCGCTGTGGGCCTGGACAAGCCCAACATCGGCTTGTTGGACGACGCATTTTTGGCGCAGGTGAACAACCTGCCCGAGAAGAATTTGGCCGTGGAGTTGTTAGAGCGGCTGCTGCAAGGCGAGATCAAAAGCCGCTTTGCCACCAACGTGGTGCAAGACCGCAAGTTCAGCGACTTGCTGGCGGACGTGATTCGCCGCTATCAAAACCGCAGTATTGAAACCGCCCAAGTCATGGAAGAACTGATCGCCATGGCCAAGAAGTTCCGCGAAGCCGCGGGCCGGGGCGAAACCTTGGGCCTGGGCGACGATGAAGTGAAGTTTTACGACGCCCTGGCCAACAACGAATCGGCAGTGCGGGAGTTGCAAGACGAGACGCTGAAAAAAATCGCCCAAGAACTCACTGCCAACCTGCGCGAGAACCTAACGGTCGATTGGTCAGAGCGCGAGAGCGTGCGTGCCAAGTTGCGGCTGATGGTCAGGCGCATATTGCGCAAATACAAATACCCGCCCGACCTGGCCGATGCCGCTGTGGAACTGGTGCTGGAGCAAGCCCAAAGCCTGGGTCAAGAGTGGGCTAGCGCAGGCGCTTAGTCCGCAATAGCCAAGTCGTGCCCCAGCGCGCGGCGTTCGTCAAACACAAAGCAGCCCCCGTCGTAGTGCTTGCCGTCGGTTTCTTCAAAGTATTTCAGGATGCCGCCGTCTAACTGGTAGACGTGCTCTAGCCCTTCTTCGCGCATCAGGATGGCGGCTTTTTCACATCGGATGCCGCCGGTGCAAAAGCTCACCACCGTCTTGCCTTCAAGCTCGGCCTTGTGTGCCCGAAAAGCGTCGGGGAACTCGGTGAACTTGGTGATGCGCCAGTCAATGGCGCCGGTAAACGTGCCGGCGTCCACCTCGAAGTCGTTGCGCGTGTCCAGCGTCACCACGGGGCGCCCGGCGTCGTCCACACCGGCTTCCAGCCAGCGGCGCACCGTGGCCGCAGGCACGGCCGGGGCGCGGCCCTGGGCGGGCTGGATGGCGGGGTGGTTCATGCGGATGATTTCGTTCTTGACCTTGACCAGCATCTTCTTAAAAGGCGTGGTGTCCGACCAGCTTTCCTTGGGCGCCAGTGCGGCAAAGCGCTCGTCGGTGTGCAGCAGCGCCACAAATTCGCGCACCTTGTCTGCGGGCCCGGCCAAAAACAGGTTGATGCCCTCGGTGGCCAACAAAATCGTGCCCTTGAGTTCCAGTGCCTGCGCGCGCTCCAGCAGCAGCGTGCGCAATTCGGGGGCGTCGGGCAGGGGGGTGAACTGGTAGGCGGAGATATTGAGAATGGCTTGCATGAATAAATCTCAGTGGGGCGCCGTAACAAACCGCTCGCTTAAGACGCGA
>Ga0209500_10000129_pt1 | contig 67559 bp, 61 predicted proteins | sample S_140212_EF_Meta_FD_187323 | JGI IMG/M metagenome (GOLD analysis project Ga0209500, IMG submission 187323) | Freshwater microbial communities from Lake Simoncouche, Canada to study carbon cycling - S_140212_EF_MetaG (SPAdes) (version 2) | ecosystem: Environmental > Aquatic > Freshwater > Lake ... | reverse complement strand
CAGCGTGGCCAAGTCCCGGCGCAAACTGGCCACCGCGTGCCTGACCGAAATCGCCCAGTCGGCTGAGCGCTGGTACACCAGCAACTTCACTTACGCGACCTTTGCACTGAACGCCGCCTGCACCAACGATTTGACGAACTTTTATACGTTCACGACGCCAGCGTTAGACGCCACCACGTTCACTGCCACGGCGACCCCCAGAACAGGCCAGGCAGCCGCGGACGGCGCATGCGCCAATGCTTTGACGCTCAACCAGCTTGGCGTCAAAACGCCCGCTGCCTGCTGGTAACCGACCCCTGGCGCCGCAGCCTAACCCGCAGGGTCTGAGTTCCCGCTAGTCAAACAACTGTGCGAACTGCTGCGTAGGGTAGCTGCGGCCGGCCGTGTAGCGCACCCAGTTGCGGGTGTCGACGCTGGGTTCGGTAGCGGCCACGGCCAGGTCGCTTGCTGCGGGAGCAGCGGCATCGGCTGCACTTACCAGCCGGGGGTATTGCACCCAGCGTTGGCTTTCACCGCGTTGTGCGCTGCCACCCAGCACGCGCTGCACTGCCGTACCCAGGTAGTGCACCCAGTTCTTGCGGTAGTCGGCGCTGCCATCGAAGTTGAGCGCGGCGGTAATGGATGTTCCGGCATAGCGCACCCAGTTTTCTCGTTTTTCCACGGCCCGAGGCGCTGCAGCCAGCGGCGCTTTGGACAGCGCCGAGGGCGCGGGGGCCAAGGTCAGGGCTGCGGGCCGGTTGGCATCGTGTTGGGCAAGCACTATTTGCAACAACTGGTTGTGGTTGGGCACCCTTAGTGCAACGGTGCCCAGCGTGCGCTGTCTTGCCCCGACGCTAAAGGCTTGGGGGTTGAGGCGAACAAAGGCCTGGCCCAGCAGTTCAGGGCTCAAGGGGCTGGTAGGCAGGGTTTTGGCAACAATGCGGCCCAAGTCTTCGCCCAAGCTGGGCGTGTAGCTGTGGCTGGAGGTGAGAGTCGCCAGGTTCACGGTGGCCGCCAAGGCCGCCTGTGTTGGTAGCCAACCCGCCACCAGCAGGGCACACAGCGCCAGCAGACGGCCAATCGCACCCGTCTGTGGCGCAGCCAATGGATGGCGCAGGCGCGCAGGCGCGAACATGGGGGCGGTAGAGGGCAGATGCAGGGCGGTCATGGGGGTTCTCCGGGCAAGAGGGTTCGACAACATCCCTGCGTCTGTCGAAAACCGGACGACAGATCCCACGGGGATGTTCATGCACCTTTTATGCAATTGCCATGCCATGAGGAAAACCAGTCGTTTGGTGCACTCTGGCGCTAAAAGCCCGTTGCCAGCGGGTTTACCCGCACGCGCAAACGCCAACAGACCGGCATAATTGTTCCAACAGACAAAAATATGTTCTAAATAATAGAAATTTTTATGGACAGCACATTGGCAAAAGGTTTGGGGGTATTGGATTGGCTGGCCCGCCAGGGCACCGGCGCACGCCTGGGCGAAGTAGCGCAGGCCTTGGGCCTGGGCCGCAGCAATGCGCACCGCACCTTGCAAACCCTAGTGCAGTGCGGCTGGGCGCGGCAAAGCCAGAGCGATAGCCGCTACTTCGCCAGCCTGAAGCTGTTTGAATTGGGGGGCTTGGTGGACGGGGCGGTGGATCTCAAAGACCGCTTGCACCCCTACCTAGCCGCTCTGGCCCAATCCACGGGCGAGACGATCCACTTGGCGGTGCTGCAAGGCGCCGACATTGTCTACCTGGACAAATTTGACAGCCCGCTACCGGTGGCCGCGTACTCAAGCATCGGTGGGCGTGCCAGCGCGCATTGCGTGGCCTCTGGCAAAGCGCTGCTAGCCGCGCTGGCGCTGGATGATGCGGCCTTGCGTGCCCAGCTGGGCGTGCAAGGTGACGCATTGCCCGCCCACACCCCCCATACCCTGCCCACGGTGCAAACACTGCAAAACGACTTGGCTGCAACGCGTACGCGCGGCTGGGCCAGCAACGCCGAAGAGTGGCGTTTGGGCGTTTGCGGCTTGGGCGCTGCCGTTTTCAATGCACGCGGCCAGCCCGTAGCCGCCGTGGGCATGAGCGTGCCCGCCATGCGTTGCAGTGCGGCGCAAGCCAGCGCCATGGCCGTGGCGCTGCTCCAATGCGCCGCCCAAGCCAGCACCAGCTTGGGCTGGCCTGGCGATACTTTTACCGACCCATCCGCCGCCACATCTGGCACTACACGAAAGAGGAGACCTGTATGAACCCCCATTTCAACCGTCGCACCGCCTTACAGGCCGCCGCCATGGGCGCCGCAACCCTTGGTGCCGCGCTACTGCTGCCGCTGGCCGCGCAAGCCCAGGCCAATTACCCCGACAAGCCCATCAAATTTGTCGTGCCCTACCCGCCCGGTGGCGGCACCGACGTGGTGGCGCGCATTGTGCAGATGCGCTTGCAAGCCGCGCTGGGTCAGCCGGTGGTGATCGACAACAAAGGCGGCGCTGGCGGATCGCTGGGCACCGACGTGGTGGCCAAGTCTGCGCCCGACGGCTACACCGTGCTCTTTACGCTGAGCTCGCACACCATTAACCCTGCGATATTCCCTAAGCTGCCGTTTGACACGATCAAAGACTTCGAACCCGTGGGCCTGGTGGCCTCGCTGCCGCAAATTTTGGTGGCTAACACCGCCGTACCAGTGCGCAACGTGGCTGACGTGGTGGCGCAAGCGAAGGCTGCACCTGACAAGTTCTCCTTTGCTTCGGTGGGCAATGGTTCGCCCGGCCATTTGGCCGGCGAGTTGATGGTGATCCGCACCGGCGCGCACATGCTGCACATTCCCTACCGGGGCGGCGGCCCGGCCATTACCGATGTCATGGGCGGTCAGGTGCCTTACTTGTGGGTGTCTATCCCGGCAGCGGCCCAGCACGTCAAGGCGGGCAAGCTCAAGGCGCTGGCGGTGTCCACCGTCAAGCGCAGCGCAGCTTTTCCCGATGTGCCCACCATGCAAGAAGCTGGCGTGCCAGATTTTGAAGTTGACTCTTGGTACGCCATGCTGGTGCCTGCCAAAACACCCAAGGCCATCATTGACAAACTGAACAAGGCTTTGAACACCGTACTGGCCGAGCCCGCCATACGAGCGCAGCTGCTCGAGCAAGGGGCTGAGGCCGTGGGCGGTACACCCGAGGCGCTGGGCAAAACCATTGCAGCTGAATTACCCAAGTGGGCCAAACTGGCCAAAGACGCCAATATCAAGGCCGACTGAAATGCAAACCACTGTTACTGCCCCTGTCAAACCCGCCGACCTGGAGGCCCAAGGCATCGTGCAAGCACTGCTGCTGCGCGCCCGCGCTGCCCAGCACATTGCCAACGGCTACGACCAAGCCCGTGTGGACGAGCTGGTGGCCGCCGCCGGCTGGGCCATCATTGAGCCCGCGCGCAACCAGGCGCTGGCCGAACTGGCCGTGGCCGACACCGGCATTGGCAACGTGCCTGACAAGGTGCGCAAAAACTACCGCAAAACTTTTGGCCTGCTGCGCGACCTGCAGGGCGCCAAGTCGGTGGGCGTGATCCATGAGGACGCGGCCACCGGCATTACCGAAATTGCCCGCCCGGTGGGCGTGGTCTGCGCCATTACGCCGTCCACCAACCCGGCGGCCACCCCGGCCAACAAAATCATCAACGCGCTCAAGGGACGCAACGCGGTGATCGTGGCGCCTTCGCCCAAGGGCTGGGCCACCAGCGCACGCTTGCTTGAGCACATCCACGCCGAGTTTGACCGCATCGGTGCGCCCCGCGACCTGGTGCAACTGCTGCCTTCGCCCACCAGCAAGGCGGCTACCTATGCGCTGATGGCCGCGTGTGATTTGGTGGTGGCCACCGGTTCGCAGGCCAATGTGCGCGCGGCCTATGCCAGCGGCACCCCGGCCTTTGGCGTGGGCGCGGGCAATGTGGCGGGCATCGTCGATGAGACCGCCGACCTGGCCCTTGCCGCCGAGCGCATCCTGCGCTCCAAAACCTTTGACAACGCCACCAGCTGCTCGTCCGAGAACAGCCTGGTGCTGCTGGACGCGGTGCGCACTGCGGCAATTGCCGCCCTGCAGGCCCAAGGCGCAGTGCTGCTTAGCGCCACGCAAAAGAAGGCTTTGCAGGCAGTGATGTGGCCCGACGGCAAGCTCTCGCCCGCCGTCATCGGTCAAAGCGCCACGGTGGTGGCACAGCGCGTCGGGCTGCTGGATGTGGCGGCGCTCAAGCCCCGCATCTTGCTGGTCGAAGAAGACGGCGTTGGCGAAGACCATCCGTTTTCAGGCGAGAAACTGTGCCCCGTGCTCACGCTGTACGGCGCGGCAGACTTTGACGCTGCTATTGCGCTGGTCGAGCGCATTTACACCCACCAAGGTGCGGGCCACTCGGTCGGTTTGCACAGCGCCTTGCCTGCGCGCGCGCTGCGCCTAGGGCAAGAGCTGCCGGTTAGCCGCGTGATCGTCGATCAAGCGCACTGCATTGCCACGGGCGGCAGCTTTGACAACGGCCTGCCTTTTTCGCTGTCCATGGGCTGCGGCACCTGGGGAAAAAACAATTTCTCGGACAACATGAATTACCGGCACTACCTCAACATCACCCGCATCTCGCGCCCCATTCCTGAGCGCCTTCCCACCGAGGAGGCGATTTTTGGCAGCTACTTTGCCAAGTTTGGCCGCGCATGATCCGCTCTAGCGTACCGCGCACCGTGCGTGCGCTGCTCGAACACCAGGCGCTGGTGCGCCCGGCGGCGGTGTATGCGCTGGCGGTGCCCGCTGAGCCAACCGCCTCTAACGAGGCACCCGCGCAACTCAGTTTTGCGGAGATGGCACGCGGCTGCCGCCGGGTGGCCACGCTTTTGCTAAGCCACGGCCTGCAGCCGGGCGACACGGTGTCGCTGGTCATGCCCAATGGCCTGAACACCTTGCGCCTCCTGGTGGGCGCCTTGGACGGCGGCTGGTGCGTGAATCCGGTCAACCTGCTCAGCAGCGCCACGCAAATGGCCTATGTGCTGGAGCACAGCGACTGCAAACTCGTCATCGCCAGCCCCGACTGGGCCGATCGCGTGCGCGCCGTGCTGGCCACGTTGGCCCGCCCTGTTGCGCTCTTGCTGTGCAGCCCCGATTTCGATGCGGCGCAAGACATCTTGCCCAGCGCGGGCACCGACATGCCCAAGCCCAGTACGGAGGCGCTGGCCTTGCTTATGTACACCTCGGGCACCACCGGCGTGCCCAAGGGTGTGATGCTCACCCAGTCCAACCTGGCGGCCAACGCGCTGTCCATCAGCACCGAGCACGCGCTCACACCGACCGACCGGGTGCTGGCGGTGTTGCCGCTGTACCACATCAACGCTTTTGCGGTGACCATGCTCGCGCCCCTGGCCCACGGCGGCAGCCTGGCCATGCCGCCCCGGTTTTCAGCAGGCAGCTTTTGGCTGCAGGCCACGCAGTCGCGCTGCACCTGGATCAACGTGGTGCCGACCATGATTTCGTATTTGCTCGAAGGCGCCGCGCCCTTGGCCGATGTGTCAGCCATCCGCTTTTGCCGCAGCGCCTCGGCTGCGCTGGCGCCGACACATTTGCGCGCGTTCGAGTCCCGATTTGGCATTGGCATTATCGAGACCATGGGCCTGACCGAAACCGTGGCACCGGCGTTCTCCAACCCGCTGCATCCAGAGGCTCGCAAACTCGGTGCCGTGGGCCGGGCCTCAGGCTGTGAGGCGCGCGTGATTGACGCTGCGCTGCAAACCGTGCCCGACGGCACCACCGGCGAGATCGCCATCCGTGGTCCCCAGGTGATGCGCGGCTACTACAAGAACGAAGCCGCCACTGCTGAGAGCTTCGCCCCTGGCGGCTGGCTGCGCACTGGCGACCTGGGCCACCGCGACACCGACGGCTTCTTCTTTGTTACCGGACGCATCAAAGAACTCATCATCAAAGGCGGCGAAAACATCGCCCCGCGCGAGATTGACGAGGCGCTCTTGCGCCACCCTGCCGTGCTGGACGCCGCCGCCGTGGGCATTGCCGACGTGCATTACGGCCAGGAGATCATGGCCTGCGTGGTGCTGCGCGAAGGCCATGCGGCGGACGAACCCGCGCTGCGCGACTTTTGCACCACCGCGCTGGGACGCTACAAGACGCCCAAGGTGTTCCACTTTGTGCACGATTTGCCGCGCGGCCCCTCAGGCAAAGTGCAGCGCCTGAAATTGGCGGACTGGGTGGTCCAGCACGCTAGGGCTTAGGGCGTGTCTGCGCATAAACTGCGCAGCGTTCGGCATTGTCTTGCGCCGTGACGGCACCGCAGGCTTTGACGCCCACGGTGTCGTCCAGGCAAAAAGAATCCACCGCCACCGCTGCGCCCGCCAAGACGCAGACCCTGAACCCACTTGGACGCAAAACGCCTTGACACTCCGCCATCGCCATCGCCACCGCGACCTCCCGCTCTTGCCGATCTTTTGCATGGCCGCCCTGTGCTTGGCCCTGTTGCCCCCGAAAGCGCAGGCCAGCGCGCAGCTGCAATGCACCTTTGACGTCAATTCTGAAACCCACCACACCGTTCACGGCGTAGCCACCGACCCGTACACCGTGGCCGCAGTGCCCATCGGCAACCGCTTTCGCTTCAAGGCCATTGTGCTGGCCGCAGCGCAAGACACGGCCCCAGGTGTTGCCCCAAGTTCAGCCCAGTGGGCGCCCGCCGCCATCGAGAGCGTCAATCTCTACGTCTACTACAACACCCGGCGCCAGCCCATGGTTATGCAACACGTCCAATACCTGCAACCCGTGCCGCTGCGCAGCCCCGCACCCGACGCGCTGACCGGGCGCGTGGCCTTGTATTCGCCCCTTTTGGGCAAAGAGCTGCAATACCAGTGCGCGTTGGCCGAGGTGGCGCCATGAGCGCGCGCGGCATGGCTTGCGGGGCGAGCCGTACCAAGGCTTGGGGCGCACTGGCGGCCGCTTGGTTGCTGGGCGCCTGCCTGGGTGCACAGGCAGCAGCACCCGAAGCGCCAGTGGGGCCCGGCGCTGGTACCGTCTCTTTGGTGGTGGTGGGCGACATCATGCTGGAGGACGGCCCCGGCCAAGCCATGCGCCGGGGCCAAGACCCGTTTGCGGGCTTTGCCAGGCTTTTCAAAAAGGCCGACATCCGCATCGGCAACCTGGAATGCGTGGTGGCCACCATCGGCAGCCCGGAGGACGAAAAGCCCAATGTGTTTCGCGTGCCGCCCAGCACGCTTAGATATGTCAAACGCCACTTTGACGCCGTGGGCGTGGCGAACAACCATTCTGGCGACTACGGCCCGCAGGCCTTTGCGCAGATGCTGGGTTTTCTGAAAAAAGAGGGCTTGGGCGTTTACGGCGGTGGCCTGAACTTGACCGAGGCGCACACCCCGTGGATTGTGGAGCGCAAGGGCTTGCGCATCGCCATCTTGGGCTACGACGAGTTTCAGCCGCGCAGCTTTGAGGCCGACACCGACCGTCCCGGCGTGGCCTGGAGCGAAGACGCGCAAGTGGTGCGCGACATCAAGGCCGCGCGCAGCCGCTGGAAGGCCGACGTGGTGATTCCCATCATGCACTGGGGCTGGGAAGACCCGGTGTCCAACGCCCGCCAGCGCCAGCTCGCCCGCACCATGATCGACGCGGGCGCCGACGCCGTCATCGGCGGCCATCCCCACCAAGTGCAAGACACCGAGCGCTACCGGGGCAAGCCGATTTTTTACAGCTTGGGTAACTTTGTTTTTGACGGCTTCTCAGACCCCGTGAACAACCGGGGCTGGGTGCTGCGCTTGGAGCTGGACAAGACAGGCGTGCGCAATGTGGAGGTGCATGTGGCGCAGATTGGTGTGGGGGGCCTGCCCAAGCCTGCGGGCACCGTGGCAGGGCCGTGAGAGCAAAAGTTCTGGGGAATCTTGAGGCTCAGTAGCGGCTTGCCATTTACGCGCCGGCGTTTTGGAGACCGGGCTTCCAGTCTTTGGTTCAAGGCGGCGTGCTGGCAGAAAACTGACCCTGCTGGGTTTGAAGTCAGTTCGGATTGTTGAATTTTTTGCTAATTTCAGCCGCTGGAAAGTAGTTATCGCTTCCCATTTGGGTTGCGGCAATCGTACAACCCGCGCCAGAGCTTAAATAAGTTAATTGATTACCCACCAAGCGGCAGCCACTCACTGCGGGAGCTGCAGTTCGGTCAACAAACACCACCGCAAGCCCCGATGATGCAGTGGCGGTTAACGAAACAGTGCCGTCATTTGGCGTGTTGTCTTGTGCCCAAGATATGGTTTGGTTGATGCGGCAGTTCACCGTCAAATCGTAACTTACGCGTTTAAAAAATAATATTTTTTCCTCTTCGACCAAAGCGCATTTGCCGTTGACCGGTTGGGTCCAGACATATACGTCGAACGATGAAGTGTTGGGTGGAAAAGCTGTGCGGAACCTGTATCTACCAGCGGATGGGATATATAAATCTTCTCCCAAAAAGAGATCAGGAGATAGGACCTTCAACACCAAACCAGTCATTCCTGCTCCAGCGTTCACAGTAACGCGCACGGTGCCAGGTTCATCCTCAACCTCACCGCCGCAAGAGACCAGCATCGGGACGCATAGCGCCACCAACATAATAAAAAACATTTTTTTCATATTCGCCCATTTGACATTCAGTGGACTGGATTTTAGGGTGTCGGTTTGAAGTGCAACGGTTCTCCACCTGTCATTTTTTGCCCTGGAAATTTTCATGATTGCACTTCTAAATAACGCAGCGCGCGTATCCGGGTTGACAGCGCGCAATGCAATGCAATGGCCTGGTTTGCTGGTAAAGATGCTACGGATGCCACTGCCGACACAGAGACGCGCACCCTCTATTTCAGGAATAAAGCAGCGGGCTAGCAACGGCCTTGAAACTGCGATTCCCACTTGCAAGCGGTGGCAAGCGCGAATCCGCCGCCATGACTGTGAAGCCACCCAATGGCACTACAACGGCTTTCGCTTACTGCCAGCCGATTTGATTTGTGCCGCACACCACAACTGCGCTCCAAGCAAAGGCCGCTGGCGCTCGGCAGTGACCGTGTGCACCGTGGTCAAACCGCACACCCCAATTCGGCGCCCGACGGCGGGGGGATGACGCCGCCGGGCGCCTGCAAGGCGCGCTAGACCACCTGGGCTGCCTCGTCCTGGGCCGAGGAACTGGCATGTGGAGCGCTTGGCGTGCCTGACGCTGGTTCCGCTGCCACCGGCAGGGCGACCTGCGCAAGTAGGACAGATCACTGCGATCCAGTTGCGAAAAGGCCAATGAAGGCGGCAATAGCAGCGTCGAGTCACTTAGCGATGGCACCGTTGCGGGCGTCTTGGTCATGGGCGCGCCGCTTGCCTTGGTCGCCTTGGCATCGGCAGGCGCAGCAGGCGCCACCGAAGCCGCAAAGGCCTGAAAACCCACCAACAGCGCAACCACCATCAAATTTGGTTTCAACATTGATCAAGTTTGAACCGGCTTCTGGTGACTGGGTCTGTGCAGGGATGGTTATGCTCATGCGCCTTACCGCGCCTACTTCCAGAAGCCCGCCCGTTCCACCCACACCTTGCCACAGCCATGGACTTCTCCCACCTCACCCGCGCCCACCTCCCCGCACTATTGGCCCGCATGCCCAAGGCAGAGCTGCACATTCACATCGAAGGCTCGCTGGAGCCCGAGCTCATTTTTGCCTTGGCGCACAAAAACGGCGTGGCGCTGACCTACCCGAGTGTGGAGGCGCTGCGCGCGGCCTATGCGTTTACTGACTTGCAAAGCTTTTTGGATCTGTACTACGCCGGGGCCTCGGTGCTGATTGACGAGAGCGACTTTTACGCCATGGCCATGGCCTATTTCGCACGCGCGCGCGCCGACCGCGTGGTGCACGCCGAGCTGTTCTTTGACCCGCAAACCCACACCGAGCGCGGCGTGGCCATGGGCACGGTCATCGGCGGCCTGGCGCGTGCCTGTGCCGATGCGCAAAGCCACTACGGCATCAGCGCCAGCCTGATCTTGTGCTTTTTACGCCACTTGTCCGAGGCGTCTGCCCTTGAAACGCTGCAAGCGGCATTGCCCTACCGCCAGCACTTCATCGGCGTCGGCCTGGACTCGGGCGAACGCGGCAACCCGCCTGAAAAATTTGCCACCGTGTTTGCCCAATGCCGCGCCCTGGGCCTGCATGTGGTGGCGCATGCGGGCGAAGAGGGGCCGCCCGCCTACATCACAAGCGCGCTGGACGTGCTGCAGGTAGAGCGCATCGACCACGGCGTGCGCTGCAGCGAAGACCCGGCGCTGGTGGCGCGCCTGGCTGCGAGCCGCATGCCGCTCACCGTCTGCCCGCTGTCCAACACCAAGTTGTGCGTGTTTGCCACCATGGCCGATCACAACCTGGCCACGCTCTTGCACGCCGGCCTGTGCATCACCCTTAACTCTGACGATCCGGCCTACTTTGGTGGCTACTTGCTGGCCAATTTTGAGGCCGCGTTTGCTGCGCTGCCAGCGCTCACGGTGCAAGACGCCTGGCAGCTCGCCCGCAATAGCTTTGAGGCCAGCTTTGCCAGCAACGCGCAAAAGGCGGCTTGGATAGGGGAGTTGGATGCGGTTTTTATAGCTGCCGCTTAAGTCGGTGTTTGTTGGGCGCTTTGCCGTTTGAGCAAGCAGCATGCGCACGCTTGCTTGGGCTCTTGGTGCCGTCAAATACGGCCTAGGGTTTACCCTGTAGGTAGTCAGCTATCACCCACGATCGCTTTTCCGCTTGGATACTTGTCTCCGCACCTGTACGAAGCTGCGCAGATACGACTAACCCAACGGAGACAAAAACCATGCGTGTCATTTCCATTGCCCAAGAAAGCCCCGAAATAGCGGGCTGTGACGAAGACAGCGGCATCGTCCGCAAAGTGAACCTGCCGCTGGCGCGGCGTGAATTTCTCAAAGGCTCCGGCCTGCTGTTTGGCACTTTGGCCACCGGCACGCTGCTGGCAGGACTGGCCCCGTCAAGCGCCTGGGCGCTGGAGCTGAAAAAGCTCTCCAGTGCCGAAGGCAAAACCCTGATGGCCATGGGCCGCACCCTGTACCCGCACGAAAAGCTACCCGACGCCGTCTACGCCTTGTTGGCCAAAGATCTGGATGGCGCCGCCGCAGGCAGCGCCGACTCGGCCAAGCTGCTGCAAGACGGCATTGCCTGGCTCAACAAGTCTGCTGGTGGCGACTTCGCCAAAGCCAACGCCAAAAAACGGGAAGAGATCGTGCGCAGCATGGAAGGCACCGCCTTCTTTGGCACGGTGCGCGGTCAGTGCATTACTTCGCTGTACGACAACGACATGGCCTACGCGGTGTTTGGCTACCCCGGCTCGGCTTGGGAAAAAGGCGGCTACATCACCCGCGGCTTTCAAGACCTGAAGTGGCTGCCCACACCGTCCCTCGAAGCCAGCCCCAAGCCCTACATGGGCTGAGTCGTTTCACAAAAAATCAGGAGATACAACATGGCGAAATTTGATTTTTCTGACGACTCGGTCGTCCTCATCATCGGTTCGGGCGCAGGCGGCGGCACGCTGGCCAACGAACTGTGCCAAAAAGGCATCAAGGTGGTCGTCTTGGAGGCTGGCGCGCTGCAGTCGCAAGCGACTTTTATCAACGACGAGTGGAAGTCGTTCAGCCAACTGGCCTGGCTGGACAAGCGCACTACGTCGGGTACTTGGCGCGTAGCCAAAGACTTTGCGGGTCTGCCCTCATGGATTTGCAAAACCGTGGGCGGCACCACCACCCACTGGGCGGGCGCTTCGCTGCGCTTCCAGGAGCACGAGTTCCGCACCAAGTCGGTCTACGGTGAAGTCAAGGGCGCCAACCTGCTGGACTGGCCCATCACCCTCAAAGACCTGGAGCCCTACTACGCCAAGGCCGAATACAAAATGGGCGTGACCCGCACCAACGGCATTCCCGGCCTGCCCGGCAACAACAACTTCAAGGTCATGCATGCAGGCGCCACCAAGCTCGGCTACAAGGAAGTGCACACCGGCAATATGGCCATCAACAGCCAGCCGCGCGATGGCCGCGGACGCTGCATGCAACTGGGCTTTTGCTTCCAGGGTTGCAAGAGCGGCGCCAAGTGGTCCACGCTGTACACCGAAATCCCCAAGGCCGAGGCCACGGGTAATTTTGAGATTCGCCCCCAGTCGCATGTGACACGCATTGAGCACAACGCCTCAGGCAAAGTGACCGGCGTGGTGTACTTTGACAAAGACGGCAAAGAGCAGCGCCAAAAAGCCCGCATCGTCTGCGTGGCTGGCAACTCGATTGAGACCCCACGCTTGTTGCTGCTGTCGGCCTCGAGCATGTTCAAAGACGGCCTGGCCAACTCGTCAGGCCAGGTGGGACGCAACTACATGCGCCACATGACCGGTTCGGTCTATGCCGCATTCAAAAACCCAGTGCACATGTACAAGGGGACGACCATGGCCGGTATCGTGCGCGACGAAGCTGCGCACAACCCCAGCCGCGGATTTGTGGGTGGCTACGAACTCGAGACCTTGAGCCTGGGCATCCCCTTCATGGCCGCCTTCCTGAACCCGGGCGGCTGGGGTGCGGACTTCTCATGGTGGATGGACCACTACACCAACCTGGCCGGTATGTGGCTGGTGGGTGAGGACATGCCACGTGAAGGCAACCGCGTCACGCTCAACACCGACGCCAAAGACCAGTGGGGCAACTACGTTCCCAATGTGCACTTTGACGACCATGACAACGACATCGCTATGCGCAACCACGCCTTCACCCAAGGCGAGCGCATTTACCAAGCGGCTGGTGCGATCAAAACCTTCCGTACGCCGCCCTATCCGTCCACGCACAATATGGGTACCAGCCGCATGAGCGCACGCCCCCAAGACGGTGTGGTGAACAAATGGGGCCAAACGCACGACATTCCCAACCTGTTCATCAGCGACGGCAGCCAGTTCACCACGGGCGGTGCGGAAAACCCCACGCTGACCATCGTGACCTTGGCCATTCGCCAGGCGGACTACATCGCCAAGCAAATGACCGAGCGCACCATTTAAGATCTGCAAGTCTGACCCTGGAGCAACCCATGTGTGAATATTTCGTCAAGGCCGATCCCATCCAGTACGAGCAGCGCTCACGCACGGTGCGCATCCGCAATGTGCTCACCAGCTTGCGCCTGGAAAACATGGTGTGGGACATCCTGGCCGAAATGGCTGAGGAAGAGGGTTGCACCACCAATGCGCTGATCGCTAAGTTCCACGACGAGATCATGGCGCACCGGGGCGAGGTGCCCAACTTCGCCTCCTTCCTGCGGGTCACCAGCATGCGCTATCTGCGCCGCTGCGTGATCAACACCGAGCGCCAGCAGGCGCTTCCGGTGGCCAGCGTCATGAGCATCCCCAACCGCCCGCAGACGATTGATACGCCCCCAAAGCAAGTAGCGGCGGTGGGCAGGTAATTTTATTTCCCATCGCAACCCGTCCGCTGCTTTCCCAGGCAACGGACGGGGTTTCCGCGAGCCTTTATTTCAACGCGAAAGAACTTTTCCTCATGAGCTTTTCTACCGAAAGCCACCCCGGCGTCAGCCCCAGCGTGCCCGAAGCGACGCACGGTTTTGTCTTCAACCACTCCATGCTGCGCATCAAGGACCCGGCCGTGTCGCTGGCTTTCTACACCGGCGTCATGGGCATGCAGGTGTTGCGCAAGCTTGATTTCCCGGAAATGAAGTTTTCGCTCTACTTCTTGCACCGCGCAAGCGAGGGCGAAAGCGCGCCCGAGGACGTGGGCGAGCGAACAGCCTGGACTTTTGCGCAGCGCGGCATCTTGGAGCTGACCCACAACTGGGGCACCGAGACCGACCCCGATTTCAAGTACCACGACGGTAACGCGCAGCCCCAGGGCTTTGGCCATATTTGCTTCTCGGTGCCCGACCTGGACGCGGCCACCGCTTGGTTTGACCAAAACCAAGTGACGTTCGTCAAGCGCCCCGACCAGGGCAAGATGAAAGACGTGGCATTTATCAAAGACCCCGACGGCTACTGGATCGAGATCGTCGAACCCGCCCGCCTGAAGAATCTGGGACGCTAAGGCCATGCGCATGCTGACCTTTCTTCACAAAACTGCCGTCGTGCTGGGCATTGGATTACTCGCGGCGCAGGCGCAGGCCAATGAAGCGCTGGCGCGCAAAAACGATTGCCTGGGCTGCCACGCCGTGGCCACCAAACTGGTGGGCCCGGCCTACAAGGACGTGGCCGCCAAGTACGCTGGTCAGGCCGACGCGCAAGCTGCCCTGGTGCAAAGCATCCGCAACGGTAGCGTTGGCAAATGGGGCGAACTGCCCATGCCCGCGCACCCCAAGCTCTCGGACGCCGACGCCAAAAAACTGGCCGCCTGGGTGCTGAGCCTCAAGTAAAAATCCCCCATGCAGTATTTACACACCATGGTTCGGGTGACCGACCTGGACGCCTCATTACGCTTCTACCGCGACGCGCTGGGCCTGGAGGTGCTGAGCGTGCGCGAGGTGCCGCTAGGGCGCTTTACCTTGGCCTTTTTGGCTGCGCCCGGCAACAGCAGCGCGCAGGTGGAGCTGACCTACAACTGGGACCCCGAAACCTACACCGGCGGTCGCAATTTCGGCCACCTGGCTTATGCGGTAGACGATATTTACGCCACCTGCGCGCGCCTGCAAGCGCACGGCGTGGCCATCGTGCGCCCGCCACGCGACGGCTATATGGCCTTTGTGCGCTCGCCCGACCAGATTTCTATTGAGCTGCTGCAGCGCGGCGGGCACTTGCCCCCCGCCGAACCTTGGGTGTCCATGCCCAATATCGGCACATGGTGAACGTCGACATGGACCACGGCGCCACCTGGCCCGGCCACCATGCGGTGGCGCATCTGCCGGGTTCGCTGCCCATGGGCGGCGTGGTGCCTATGACGCCGGTGCAAGCTTTCGATTCCCCGCCTGCCGCCCTGGAACTCCACGAACAGCCGTCGTTGCGTCCCCTGCGCCATGACATTGAACTCGGTGGCCTGTTGGCCTTTGTGATTGACCAGGTGGTAACACCTTCTGAGGCCGACGCCATCGTGGCCGCCACCGAGCAACTGGGCTACCGCGACGAAGCGCCCGGCATCGCCACGCCCCCGGGCATGCGCATGAACAAATCGGTGCATTGGGTGGCAGACGAAGCGCTAATGGCGCCGATGTTTGCCCGCATCGCCCATTTGCTGCCACCCGTGTTGCACGGCGCGCCCCTGTTCCCTGCGTTCAGCCGGCGCCTGAACATGTACCGCTACGACTCCAATGACGTGTTCAACCGCCACACCGACGGCAACTGGCCCGGCTACAGCCTGAGCGCCGACCGCAGCGCCATGGAGGAATGGCCGCCAAGCCTGCGTTCGGGCCTGACCATGCTGCTCTACCTTAACGGCCCGGCTGACGGGGTGGAGGGCGGAAATACCCGCCTGTTTGGCCCGCGAGGCTTGCAGGTGGACGTGGCCCCGGTCAAAGGCGCTGCGCTGTTTTTTCGCCACGGCTTTGACTTCGACTCGGTAGTCCACGAGGGCTGCCGCGTCATGGGCAGTGTTTCAAAGTATGTGGCGCGCATCAATGTGATGTACGGCAGTCTGTAAATTCGAAGCTCTGCCAAATTGCGCTTCAGGCCTGCAAGGGTCGGTCCTCATCCAAGGCAATCGCGTTGCCCATGCTGAGCAAAATCGGCCGCCCATCGGGCGTGTTCAGTGGCACCACGCGCGCGCCCTGGCTGCCGCTGGCCGGCAACAACGCGCACAAGGTGGGGCTGCTGCGCAGCTCACCGTTGAGGTGCACTTCCAGGTCGGCGATGACCAGGGTGGCTTCAGACAAGATGCTTTTTACGCGCATAGGGCACTCCTGAGTTTGGGGTGAGTAGCGGGTGATTCTCGCCGCGGCCCGGCGCCGGTCTACCTTTCGCGGGGCACGAGCGCAATACTTCCGCTCACCGTCACGCTGACTTGCGCCTTGCCCGCCTCCACCGGCTGTGCCTCAGCGCCCATGGAAGCGCCCAGGGCGCGCACGCGGTAGAGCGGCGCGGCGGCGCCCACCTCTCCGTCGCCCACGCTCACCTCGCGCAAGGTGTAGCCGCCAAAGCCAAACTGCGTGGCGTACGCGATGGCGCGCGCCTGAAAGCGGCCAATCGCCTGGCTTGCCACCTCGGCCTCCACCCGCTCGCGGGCCTCGCGCGACAGGCCAAAGGCCACGCGGTCCACGGTGAGCGTGCCCAGACGTCCGGCGAGTTGGCTGATAGTGGCCATATCGCTGCCTTCTAGCACCAGCTCCGCACGACCCTGCCAGCCGGTGATGGTGTTGCCGCCACTGGGCTTGTTGGAATAGCGCGGCACCAGCGAGAAAGCCCCGGTGCGGACCTCCAGCAACTTGGGCCGCGCAGCCTTGCGCGCCTCGGCCAATGCGGCATCCAGCGCCTGGCGCAGCTGGGTTTGCACCGCTGCGGCGTCCGCGCCCTCTTTAGTCGTGCTCAAAGTGATCGACAGCAGATCTTGCGTGACCTCAGCGCTGGCGTTGGCGCTGAGCGTCAGGACGTTATAGGGTGAGGCTGCGGGGCTCGCGGGGGGCGCCGGTTGGGCAAAAGTGCCGGTGTACCAGGCAAGGCCGGCGAGCAAGAGCGCAGCACAGCGGGGGCGGGCAAGGTGGGTCATACAGCTACTTTAAATGCAAAAGTGCATGCGGCGGGGCGCCCACAAGGGCTGGTGTGGGCCTTCCCTGTGCAGCGCGCCAGCCCCCGCTGTGGTTGACCGCGCACTTGCATTACGCTGCAAAAACCCTCGCCCGGACTTGCGCGGCGTCAGCCAGGCTAAAAATCGTACTTCAGCTCCGCCACCAAAGTGCGCCCCGGGTAGGGGTGGTAGTTCCAGTATTCCGCGTTCGTCAGGTTGTCAATGCCCAAGGCGACCACCAGCTTGGGCTCCATGGCGTAGCGTGCCCGCACATCAACAACCAAAAAGCGGCTCGCCGCCGTGTAAGCAAAGCCGTTGACGTCGGTGTTGTTGAGCGTCGAGAACTGATCGCCGCTGTAGCGCACACCCAGCGAGGTGCTCCGTTGCGCGTCCCAGCGGTAGTTGGCCAGGGCGCTGGCGCGCCACTGCGGTACGCGCGGCTGCAGTTTGTCGATGGTGTCGCCCGGTGTAGCCACATAAGAGCTGTTGGCTTTGATGCGCGAGTCGGCGTAGGTGATGCTGCCCGACAGGTCCAGGCCCCGGGTAATCACGTCCTCGCCCTGGAAGGCCACTTCCAGCCCTTGCGTGCGGATGGCGTCGATGTTTTGCACCATGTTGACGATGGTGCCGTCAGACTTGGTGCCCACCGCTTGGGAGTACAGCGAGTCGTTGACGTCCTCTGCAAAGTAGGTCACGCGCAGCAAGCCATTGCCCAGGTCTTTTTCCAGCGTCAGCTCACCCGTCCACGACTTTTCAGGCCGCAATTGGGGGTCGTTCACCCAGGTCTGGCCGCTGGGGCAGGCGCTGGCCACGGTTTTGGTGGCGATGTCGGAGCACTTGGTGGTGGCGCCATACAGCTCAGACACCGTGGGCATGCGCACCGCGCGCCCCAGCGAGCCTTTGAGCACCGTGTCTTGTGCCCACTGGTAAGCCAGCGCCGCCTTGGGTGAGGCAAAGACTTCCGTGCGCGATGCGTAGCTGTCGGTCTTGACGGCGCCAGAGACTGCACTCGTGGCGTAGCCGTCAGACGCGCTCCAGCGCTCCAGGCGCAAGCCGAGCACGGTTTTCCAGTCGGTGGCAAAAGCCCAGGCGTCTTGGCCGTACATGCTTTGCAGCTTGCTCTGGCCGCCCACATCGGCGTTCAGGCCAGCCACACCGCTTTGCGCGCTGCTGGTAAACCAGTTGTCGGTCAGGCTCAGGTTGGACTTATTGATGCGCAGTTGGTAGCTGTCTTGCGCCACGCCAAAGTCCACCACATGCGCGCCGCCCATGCCTTGGGGGCGCCAGATGCCTTTGGCCGCCAAGGTGGTCCAGCCCGTGCCTTTTTGGTCGGTCAGCGTGGCGGCGTTGGCCTGGCTGCCGCTGGTCATGGTGCCGTTCAGGTTGGCCGCATGGTTGATGGCGGACTGGCGCACTTGGTCGGTGCTGTAGTCCACCATGCTGGCGGCGAGCTCCCAGTCCCAAGTGCCTTTGGTATTGCTTTTGACCGAGAGGCCGTGCATCCAGTGGTCCAGGTTTTCTTTGGTGGCGTTGAAGAGGTTGGTGGCGGAATAGGTCTGGCCGTGGATGGCGTAGTTGCCGCTGTAGACGGCGGCGCCAGAGGCGTCGGTCAAGTAGCTTTTGGGCGTGCCGTCGGCGGCATTTTTCCAGTTGCCCAGCAGGTAGCTGGCGCGCACCGTGGGCGACAGGTCATAGGCCAGCTTGAGTTTGGCGTGGTCTTGCACCGTGTGGTACTGGGTGTTGGTGCCCAGAATGGCCCAAGGCGTGTTGGTCTTGTCCAGGCCATAGATGGCGCCTGTGGCCACCGGGTTGCTGCCGGGTGCGGTGGTGGAAATGGCTTTGGTGGCGTACACCAGCGGCTGGCCCTGACTGTCGGTGCGGTTCAGGCTGAGCCACCAGGCCCCGTCGCCGCTTTTTTTGCCCAGCGAGGCGCTGGCCTGGCTGGCTTGGTAGCTTTCGTGGGTGTTGTACAGGTCAAAGTTTTGCTGCGATGTGACGATTTTTGCGTGGCCCTCCAACTGCGTGGGCATGCGCGTCACATAGTCCACGATGGCGCCCGCCGAGTTGCCGGGGTAGGCGGCGGAAAACGGGCCGTACATCACATCCGCACGCTCTATCTCTTCGGGCGTGACCATGCCCCAGCGTGGCGCGTAGGTGGCGCCGTTGCCCAGGTAGTTGGACAGCAATATGCCGTCGGCATACACCGCCGAGCGCGCGCTATTGCCCGTGCCCGAGGCGCGGCTCGACAGCACGGCGTGGTTGTAGTCGCCGATGTAGCGCCGGCGTACTACCAGGCTGGGGAAGTACTTGAGCACGTCTTCGCTGTCGGTGGCGTTGATGGTTTGCTCGATGTGCGTGCGTGTTACGCCCTCGATCGTGGTGGGAATTTGCGTGGGCAAGGAGGTCGGTCGCCCGCCGGTGATGGTGACCATGCCCAGGGATTTGACGGGAATGTCCTCAGTGGCAGGGTCCGTTTGGGCCACTGGGGTTTGGGCCGCAGCCGAAAGTGCAAAAGACAAGGGAAAAGCGATGGCCAGTGCCAGCGCCAAGTGGGTTTTTTTCATAGCAATACCAAATAAAGAAGCCTGTGGCCGCACGCCATCTTGGCGCGCGGTGCGCGACTCAGGTGCAAGCGGTATGACATACCCCCGCGCGCGCCAAGGCGCGCGGGGCAAAAGGTGTCAAGCGGCCAGTGGCGGGCCGCGTGGCGCGGCGGCGCCTTGGTGGGCGCCGTACACGGGTGCGGCTTGCGGCGCCCATGCCAGCGCTGGTGGCAAGGCCCGCGCCAGCACAAAAAATGCGGCCGCTGGGGGCGGCGCCAGCCCGCCATGCGACAGCAGGCACAAAGCGCAGTGCATGCCGGGGCCCGCGCCGGGCGGCGGGCTGTCCGCAGGTGCACTGCTTTGGCCTGCGGGCCAGGCGTCAAGTGCCATGTCGCCGCCGGCCTGCGCGCCGGTGGCGTCAGCCAACACGGTGCGCGGGCCGCTGCTGCTGCATACCTCTATGCCGTGGGCAGGCGCGGGCACCAGCGCCCCTGTCACCAGCGGCGCCAGCGTGGCAAACGCCATCAGCCCCAGCGCCAGCCAAGCGCAGGCACGCGTGCGCACGCGGCTTAGCGTGAGAGTGAGGCGCAGCATCTCTTGCATGGTTTACAGCGGGTGTAAATCAAAAGGTAGTCGCGTGGTTCGCTGGCGGCACCAACGCGTGGGCGCTGGTGCTGGCGCTTGAGCGCGGTGAAAGTTAGGGCTTTGCCGGCGCGCTGTGCATGCCGTGTGGGTTCGCGCCCGCGTCGCTGCTGGGCGCGGCCATAGCCACCGGCACTTTCAGGTCCAGTGTGCTTTCCACGCCTTTGGCGTCTTTAAAGCGCAGCGTCACGGGAATAGTCGTGTCCTTGAGCAAAGGTACTTTCAGGTCCATCAGCATCAGGTGAAAGCTGCCGGGCTTGAGCGCTACCGCCTTGCCGGCCGGCAGGCGCAAGCCCTCGGCCAGGGCGCGCATTTGCATGGTGTTGCCGTCCATCTTCATTTCATGCACCTCGGCCACACCGGCCACGCTGCTGGCGGCACCCACCAATGTGGTGTCAGCTTTGGCGGTAAGCGTCATAAAGGCGCCGCTGGCCTTTTGGCCCTGCACGGTGGCGCGTGCCCAGGCGTCTTTCACGTCCACGTTTTGCGCCAGGGCAGGGCCCATGCACAAGGCGGTGGCCAGAACGATGGCGACGGAAATTTTGCTTTTCATAGGAATTCCAAAGTACAGAGGTTGACAAAAATAGAAGTGCTGCCTCAATGGCTGTGGGCGCCTGCGGCCTGCACGTCCAACACTTCAAGCAGCGCCGCAGGCGACTTTAGGCCTTTGGTCGATGTACCGCTGGTGGGCACCTCGGCCCAGTCGTTGGCGCCTTGGGCGCAGCTTTGCAACACCTTGAACCAGAGCGGCCCTGGTTGGGCCGGTGTGGTGCCGCGCAGCACAAATTCGTCGTAATAGGCCGCAGGCAAGGCGTTCTCTGGGCCGTTGGCCGTCCAGGTGATTTCCAGCACACCCTCACTGTATTTTTTGCCATGGCTCTCGAAGGGCACGGGCAGGGGACCGGTTTTGGTGCTCACCGCCCAACCCGCCTTGGGCATGGGCTGGGCGCCATTAAAGCCGGCTGGAATCGTGACGCGAATGGCGGTGGTGGCTTGCGCGTCGCAGCCGTGGCCCACGCGAAAGGTGGCGCGGTAACTGGAGCTGGCCGCTGCAGCGCCGTCTTGCAAAACGACGTGGGCATAGCTGGGGACGCCCAGGCACAAGGCGCTGGACAGGGCAAAGGATGCGATGAGGGACAGTTTCATAAGTTTCTTCAACAAGCAGGCGGCGCACGCGCAGCCGGGGCATGGGATTCACCCCCAGGCTGCGTGGCAGCGCTCGGGGCACAAGAGGGCGATGAAACCGGCAGTTGCGAACCAAGGGCTTGCCGTGGCGTCGCACCCACCGTGCGCTGGCCCAGCCCCGTTGGGGCCAGCCGCGCTTCAGGTCTGCGCTGGTGGACCGCGCCCCGGTGGCGGCGCTGCGCTGCGCCAGGCGTGTGGGTTGGGGCCCGCGCTGGCAGCGATTGCCAGGGACCGTATGGGAACTGAAAAGTCGGTTTGCGCGGCTGGCGTAGGTGCGCCAGTAAATAGGCACAGCGCGCAGTCCAAGCTGTGCGTTCCCTGGCTGGCGGGGGCACCGGTTTCGGCGTCCACCAGCACGACCATGCCCGAGGCCGAACACACCATGCGGCTGCCCTGGGCTTGCGCCAGCGGCGCGGCGGCTGCCAGCCCGAGCGCCAGACACCACCACAGCAGCACGGCGCGCGCAAGCGTTCGGGTGGTGCGAAGGGTGTGCAAGGGGGGCATGGTGCGCGATTATGGCAGCCAGCGTGCTGCTATCCTGCGCCCATGCAAAGCCTGTTCCACCTTGCCATCCATGTCCACGACTTGCAGGCCGCCCGCCAGTTTTACGGCGACGTGCTGGGTTGTACCGAGGGGCGCAGCACCGCCACCTGGGTGGACTTTGACTGCTTTGGCCACCAGCTCTCGCTGCATCTGGGCGTGCCTTTTGCCACCACCCGCACCGGCCAGGTGGGCGACACGCTGGTGCCCATGCCGCACTTTGGCTTGGTGCTGGCGCTGCCCGAATGGCAGGCGCTGGCGCAGCGCTTGCAGACCGCCAAGGTGGAGTTTGTGATGGAGCCGCAAATCCGCTTTGCAGGCCAGAGTGGCGAACAGTGGACCATGTTTTTTCTGGACCCCTCGGGCAACCCGATGGAGGTCAAAGGCTTTGCCAGCCTGGAGTCGGTGTACGCGCCATGATGAATTACACCTTTGCCTCGGCCACCATATTGCTGGTGCTTATCACCGATCCGGTGGGCAATATCCCGGTGTTTGCCAACGCGCTCAAGCACGTGGCGCCCGAGCGGCGTGCGCGGGTGATTCTGCGCGAGATATTGATTGCCTTCTTTTTGCTGCTGACCTTTATGTTCGTGGGCGAGGGCTTCTTAAAGGTGATGAACCTGAGCGAGCTGTCCTTGCAAATCGGCGGCGGCGTGATTTTGTTTTTGATTGCGCTGCGCATGGTGTTTCCGCCCCCGGCCACGCTAGAGCCCGAGATTTTTGAAGAGCCCCTGATCGTACCCCTGGCCGTGCCGGCCATCGCCGGGCCGTCGGCGCTGGCCACCGTGCTGCTGCTGGTGTCGCAGCAGCCCGAGCGCCGCCTGGACTGGATTGCCGCGCTGTGCGTGACCATGCTGGTCAGCGCTGTGGTGCTGGTGTCGGCTGAACGCATCCAGCGTCTGATTGGCAGCCGCCTGGTGGTGGCGGTGGAGCGCCTGATGGGCCTGGTACTGGTGTCGGTGGCCATCGAGATGATGCTGCGCGGTGCCAAGACTTTTGCCCAGCAGCTGACGCGGCCCTGAACGACTTATACGGACCTTACCGTCCATTTTCTGCAACCTGAGCCCGGACTTTGCCCGCCATGAGCGCCCTCAAAACCCATATTGCCCGCAGCTTTACGCGGCTCTACACCCACCCCGGCCTGCGCCGCCTGCGCCGCGCCCGCGCCGCTCTTTGGCGCAAGCTCACCGGCGCGCCGGCCCAAGTGCACTACTTTCACCAGGCCGATGACCCCTACAGCCACCTGTGTGCGCAGGTGCTGGAGCAGCTGGCGGGCAACTACCAGATCGTGCTCCTGCCCCATTTGGTGAGCCCGCCGCAAGACTCCGCCGCGCCCGAGCGCGCGCGGTTAGCGCACTGGTCGCTGCGCGACGCCTCCACGCTGGCCCAAGCACATGGCCTGCAGGCGCCCCACGCCCCGAACGGTACCCCACCCACGGCAACCGCGGTGCAAGCCGCCGAGGCGGCGCTGGTGGCGGCGCTGAATGCCGGTACTTTCGTGGCGCAAGCGGCGCACATCAGCGCGGGCTTGTGGCAGCCCAGCGCCCAGACCGGACCGCACGCCAGCGCCACGCCGCAACGCGTGGCCGAGTGCAAAGCCCAAGGCGACGCGCTGCGCAAGCGTGCCGGGCACTACCTGGGTGCCACCTTGTATTACGCGGGCGAGTGGTACTGGGGCTTGGACCGGCTGCACTTTCTAGAAGAGCGCCTGCGCGAGGAAGGTCTGTGCCGCAACCCAGCTGCGCCCCCGATTGCGCCAGTGCACGAGCTTGCACTCGCGCCCTTGCAGGGGCCAGGTGCCTCGCCCGGCACCACGCTGGACTACTTTTTGTCATTCCGCAGCCCCTACACCTATTTGGCGCTGCCCCGTGTGCGGGCGCTGGCCGCGCACCACGGCGCCGAGTTGCGCCTGCGCTTTGTGTTGCCCATGGTGATGCGCGGCCTGCCGGTGCCGGTGGAAAAGCGCTTGTACATCGTGACCGACGTGGCGCGCGAGGCGCAGCGCCTGGGCATGGCCTTTGGCAACGCGGTAGACCCGGTGGGCAAGCCGGTGGAGCGCGGCTACGCGCTCTTACACCGCGCTATTGCAGCGGGCAAGGGCATTGAGTTTGCTGCCTCGTTTTTGCAAGGCGTGTGGGCCGATGGGCTGGACGCGGGCAGCGACGCTGGCCTGAACGCGATTGCCGCACGCGCGGGTTTTGATGCGGCCTGGGTGCAAGCCGCTTTGCCCGACGAATCCTGGCGCGCGGTGGCCGCCGCTAACCGCGAAGCGCTGCTGGCGCAGGAGCTGTGGGGCGTGCCATCGTTTCGTGTCAACGATTTGCCCGGCCACTGGGGTCAGGATCGGCTATGGGTGATTGAGCGGGAGCTGTGCGCCACTCTGGTCTAGGCGGAGAATTCAGCGCTATTGCGCACCGCCCGGCGCCACCACCTCTTGCGCAATGGCGCCAAACAGGCTGTGCCCGTCGCGGCCTGTTACGTCCATTTCCACCGTGTCGCCCACGCGCAGGTAGTCGGTGGTGGTTTGGCCGTTTTGCAGCAACTCCATGGCGCGCTTTTCGGCGATGCAGTGGTAGCCCTTGGGCCAGTCGGGCAGGTCTTGGGCGCTCTTTCTGCCCTCACGTACACGCGCCTGGCTGCTGACGGTGCCGCTGCCCACCAGCGTGCCCGCGCGAAGCGGGCGGTGCTGCGCCAGTTGGGCAATCAGTTGGCCAAAATGCAGCGTCATATCGGCGCCCGCGTCGCACAAGCCCACTTTGCGGCCATTCCAGCTGGTTTGCAGCGCCAGGTTTACCCGACCCTTGCGCCAGGCATCGCCCAGCTCGTCGGGCGTTACCGCCACCGGCGCGAACGCGGTGCCCGCATCGGCGTTGTGCTGCGCGCGCAGTTGCAGGCTATTGGCCAGCAGCAGCAGGCGCACTCCGTCCAAGGCGCGCTCGGGCGTGCAGCCTTGGGGAATATCGCTGGTGGCCACGGCCAGCTCGGCGGAAAAGTCGAGTTCGAACGCCGCGTGGCCGCAAACGACGGGTGCGTGCGGCGCCAAAAAAGCGTCGCTGCTGGCTTGCACCAGGGACTGCGCTGGCCCATCGCTGGACACGTCCAACTCATCACCAGCACCCGTTTGTAGTGCCGCCGCTTGCCGCAGTAGCTGGCCGTGGCTGGCATACCCGCCGCCGTGCGCCCACTGAAAAGCGCGCGGCAGGGGTGCGGCGCACTGCGCCGGGTTAAAGGCAAAAAAGTGGCGCGCCCGCCCGGCATTGAGCTGGTCCGACAGGTCTTGCAGCTGGGGGCTGAGGTAGTTCCAGTCGTCGAGCACCTGCTACAGGCGATTGGCGATGTGCGAGGGATACACCGCCTGGCTAAGGTCGCGCGAAACGATGACCAACTGCCCGTCGCGCGATCCATCTTGATAACTGGCAAATTTCATGGGGCGATTTTCGCTGGCAAATGATTACAAATCCGATATTTACCGAGTTTCATGGCTTTGGAAATGGCGTTGTTCGCAAATTGGGATCAAAGAAAATAATTTTTGCCAATGCCGCGGTTTCATGTGGCAAAAGTAAAAGTGTTCACTGGCTATATTGCTAACGACTACCTTACTTTTATTTGATTGGAGAAATGAATATGCGATTTACAAGCTTGGTATTGAGTGCCTGTGTGTTGACTGCTTGTGGCGGTGGTGGGGGTGATGGCGGGTCGAAGTTGAGCACGACGCAGGCGGCGTATGAAAGTATGCTCCTCAGCCCCAGCGCGGTGTATGAGAGCGACGCAAGCTTGCCGTCAGATCCGCAACAAGGTAAGCCCGTGAGCGGCACGCACTATTTGTACGATCAAAGCACAACACTATCCAAGTCTCCGCTCACCAACGGCGCACAAAGGGTGTCGGTTGGTGCGTGGTCGACCATTAGCCCCAGTCTGGCACTGCCCTCATCGGTTCGGCAGCGATGGACCTTTTTCAATGGAAAACGCTATAAATTATCCGAGCAGGGGCGTGAAATTAAATACCTCGGAGGGGATATCGTGGAATCCATTGTTACGGCGGACGGAGACGTAATTTCATCTCAAACATCCACATTGGTGACCGCTACCCCCTTGACCGGGCCGGTTGCATCTGCCGCCACTTTGTTCACAGGTATTCCGTCGGCACTATTTAAAAATTTAAGCTTGTTGAAGTCCGACACAACCTGGTCAGCAGGCTCTGCCTATATGAACGGAAGTTGGAAGTCCAATACGGATAATTATCTAGTCTATGCGGATGACAAGGATCCTAATACGCTTAAGCTCATCGCTGCGGGGTCAACGATTCAACAGCTGATCTCCGAGCAAAAGTTGCTTTATAACGGCGACAGCCCATCAGTCACATACTCCCTGAACAACGGCAGCATAAAGGTCAAAAGTACTGTGAGCACTGGTGTAACAACCTACGTTGCGAATAGCTCTTTCCCTGGCGAGTATTTCCGCACTTTTTACGAATTCGATGGAAATGTATACGCTGGCGCCTTGCAGAAAAGCGGTGTAACGGTCCCAATTAACACCTATAACACCCAAGCGCGCGACAGCATCAAGGCCGCCCTGACCTTCTAAGCCTCTCCCAACACCGCACCCCACAGCGCCAAGCCGGCCGCACGCTCCTGCGCCACGGCCTCTAAGGCCACTTCGGTGGCCTCCTCATTGAGCCGGGCGCGGTGTTGGATTTGGCGCAGGCTGCGGTAAGCCTGCGCGGCGTCTGTGCCGATGGGCGCGAGCAACAAGCCGCAGTCCTGGGCGCGTTTGAGCAGGGCGATGTTGCCGACATTGGCGCGCAAATCGGGGTGCTTGCCGCTGTGGGCCAGCACCAAAAACTGCACCGCAAACTCCATGTCCACCATCCCGCCGGCGCTGTGTTTGACGTCAAACGCACCGTCTTTGTCGCGGTGCGCCGCGCGCACCTTGGTGCGCATGGCGGCGATTTCCTCGTGCAAGGCCGCAGGATCGCGCGGGCTGGCGATCACCGCTTCGCGCACCGCGTCAAAGCGCGCTTGCATGGCCGGGCTGCCCAGCACGCAGCGCGCGCGGGTGATGGCCTGGTGTTCCCAGGTCCAGGCGGTGTTGGAGCCGCGTTGCTGCTGGTAGTTGGCGTAGGCGCTAAAAGGCGTGACCAGCATGCCGGCGTTGCCATTGGGGCGCAGCGCGGTGTCGATCTCGTACAAGTCGCCTTCGCTGGTTTTCACGGTCAGCCAGTTGATCAGCTTGCGCACCAAGGCGCCGTAGATTTCGCCCGCGCGCTCGTCCTCGTCGTCGTAGACAAACACAATGTCCAGGTCGCTGCCGTAGCCCAGCTCTTTGCCGCCGAGCTTGCCGTAAGCAATGATGGCCAGTTGGGGCAGTTCGCGGTGGCGGCTTTTCAGGCGCGCCCAGCACCAGACGGTGGTAATTCGCAAGATGGCTTCAGCCAAGGCGCTCAGGTCGTCGGCGACTTGCTCGACCGTGAGCTGGCCCTCAATGTCGCGCGCCAGGGTGCGAAACACCTCTGCGTGGTGGGCGCGGCGCAGCAGGTTGAGCAAGGTTTCTTCGTCGTCTTCGCCGCTGGCAGTTAGAGCGCTCAAACGGTGGCTGATTTCGGCCTCAAAGGCAGGGGCGTCAAAGCGCTCAGTCAGCATGTCGCTGCCGGCCAGCTCGTCAATCACGCCCGGGTGCGTTTGCAGGTAACGCGCAGGCCACCGCGCCGCGCCGAGCATGCGCAGCAGGCGCTCGTGCACCAGCGGGCGTTCGTCTAGCAAGGACAAATAGCTTTCGCGGCGCAGCAGCGTCTCCATCCAGTCCATCAGGCGTACGCCGGCCAGTTCGCTGGAGCGGCCCTGGTCCACCCACTGGGCGGTACGTTGCACCAACTTCAGCAAGCGGGCGCGCGATTCGTCGCGCAGCGCCTGAACACGGGGGTGGGTGCGCCAGTGCGCCAGTCGCTCTTTGAGCGCGCCTTGCAAGAGCGCCAGCGTGGCTTCCAGGTCCAACGCTGGGCTCGCCCTTTGCCCCGAAGCTTGGCCCGAGGTGGCGCCTTTGCCTTTGCCGCTTGCGTTGCCATTGCATCCGTTGCAGCTGGGCGCCGGGCCGCCCAATAGCGCATCAAACTCGTGCGCCACCAGTTCGCGGTGGGCGTCGAGCTGGGTCAAAAACGCGCTGGTGTTTTGCAAGCCCAGGGATTGGGCAATCCAGGCCAAATCACCGTCGTCGGTGGGCAGCACATGGGTTTGCTGGTCGTCGAGGTACTGGATGCGGTGTTCTACCTGACGCAAAAACACATAGGCCGCACTCAGAGCCTGGGCGGTGGCCTGCGCCATGAGCCCGGCTTTGGCCAGGCGTGCCAGGGCGCTGACGGTCGGGCGGGTGCGCAGTTCGGGAAACTGGCCGCCGCGCACCACCTGCAGCAGTTGCACGGTAAATTCAATCTCGCGGATGCCCCCGCGCGAGAGTTTGACGTCGTTGTTGCGCTCAGGTCGCCCGGCGCTGCGCTTCGAAGCGTGGTCGCGAATCTGGCGGTGCAGCACGCGCAAGGCGTCAAACACGCCGTAGTCTAGGTAGCGGCGAAACACAAAAGGCATCACGATGGAGCGCAGCTGCAAGGTCAGCGGCCACTGCGCGCTACCCGCGGGCGCCACCACGCGGCTTTTGAGCCAGGCAAAACGCTCCCACTCTCGGCCTTGCGACTGCAGATACTCTTCGAGCGCTCCCAGCGACATGGCCGGTGGCCCCGAGTTGCCGTTGGGGCGCAGCGCCAAATCGAGTCGGAACACAAAGCCGTGTTCCGACACCTCGCCCACCAGTGCATAGACCGCGCGCACCCATTTGCCAAAAAACTCCTGATTGGAAATGCGTCCGCGCCCCTCAATCGACCCGGCGGTGTCGCCGTCTTGGTCATAGATATAGACCAGGTCGATGTCGCTGGAGACGTTGAGCTCGCGCGCGCCGAGTTTGCCCATGCCAATCACGCACAGCTTGCAGCGCTCGCCGCTGGGATTGAGCGCAGCGCCGTGAATGACTTCGAGGTCTGCGCTGGCCTGGTCTGCAGCCACGCACAAGGCAAATTCGGCCAAATCGGTCATCACGCCCGTGACCTGGGTCAGCGCCAGACCCTTTTCACAATCGAGCACCAAAAGGCGCTCCAGTACCCACTGGCGCGTCATCCGCAGGGCGACAGTCACCGTATGACCCTGGGCGCGCAGAGTAGCAAATAGCTGTTCTTGCATGGAGCGGGCGGGGACCCCGGGGGGTAGGGCGTCCAAAGCCGCTCCGTAGCGACGGCGGATTCGTTGTGCAAATCGGGAATGGTCAGACCCAGAAGCGGGGCGGTTGGGGGTCATAATTCTCCGTTGGTAACAACAATCCGATGACTGACGCTTTTTCTGCCCCCTCTCGCCTGCTGTTGGCCACTGGTGCTGCGGCCACATGGGCGCTGCGGCTGGTGGCAGGTAGCTGGCTCTTGCTGCTGCTGCTCTGGTTGGCCTTGCACTTTGTCATTGTGCCGCGAATCGACGTTTTACGCCCTTGGCTCGAAGACCAGGCCTCGCGCACCGTTGGCACGGTGGTGCGCATTGGCAGCATCAGCGCGCAGTCCAACGGCCTGATTCCGTCCTTAGAGCTGCGCGGCGTGCAGGTGCTTGACGCCAATGGCCAGGTTGCGCTTGAGCTCTCCAGCGTAATTGCGGCGGTGTCGCCGCGCTCGCTGGTGGCTGGCGGCCTGGAGCAGCTCTACATTGACAGCCCGGTGCTCGACGTGCGGCGCAGCGCCGACGGCGTGATTTGGGTGGCCGGCTTTGCCCTGCCCCAGACCGACAGCGGTGACAGCGCTGGCGCCGACTGGTTGTTCAGCCAGCCCGAGTTGGCCATTCGCCACGGCACCCTGCGCTGGACGGATGCACTGCGCGACGCCCCGCCACTGCAGTTGTCCGGCGTGGACGTGGTGCTGCGCAACCGGCATTTCACCCATTCCCTGCGTATCAATGCCGACCCACCCGCGCACTGGGGCGAACGCCTGAACCTGCAAGGCGTGTTCACTCAGCCGCTGCTGGCCCTGCACGCCGGGCGCTGGAAAGACTGGCAAGGCCAGTGGTACACCGCCTTCAACCGCCTGGACTGGGCGCAGCTACGCCCCTATCTGGACGTGGGCGTAGACGTCAGCGAAGGGCGTGGCAGCCTGCGTGCCTGGGTTGACGTCAAGCGCGCGGTGGTCACGGGCGCCACGGCCGATGTGTTGCTAAACGATGTGCACCTGGGCCGGGGCGTGCAACAACAGGTTCTGCGCCGCGCCTCGGGCCGCCTGGCGATCAAAGACCTGGGCGGCGGCCACGAATACAGCACCGAAGGTCTGCAGTTTGAGACTGCCGAAGGCATCCGCTGGCCCGGCGGCAACGCGCGGCTGGCCCTGTGGGACGGCGCTGACATTGCCGACAGTGGCAAGGCCAAGGGCGCCAAGCTCGCACGCGGCGAATTCAGCGCCGACCGGCTCGATGTAGCGGTGTTGGGCCAATTGGCGCAGCGCCTGCCCATTGACGCTTCCTGGCGCACGGCGCTGCAGTCCTACAGGCCGGTGGGCGTGGTACAAACCGTGCAAGGCGGCTGGACGGGGCCGCTGGAAGCGCCCGCCAGCTATGCCGTCAAGGGCCGCGTCACCCAGGCTGGTTTGGCGGCGCAGCCCGGCGCCACGCCCGGCTTTTCGGGCCTGGACCTGGACTTGGAGCTGACCCAAAGCGGCGGCAAGGCCCGCCTGGCCATGGCCGACGCCAGCCTCGATTTGCCCGCCTGGTTTGCCGAGCCGGTGCTGCCCTTGGCGCAACTGTCGGCCGACGTGCAATGGAAAAAAGACGGCCCGCGCTTGAACGCCGCCGTAAGCAATCTGCGCTTTGCCAATGCCGATGCGCAGGGCGAAGTGCAATTGTTCAAATGGGCCAACCATGACGCCCGTGGCGCGCTGCTGGCTGGGCCCGGTTTGTTGGACCTGCAAGCCAGTCTGAGCCGCGCCGAACTCGCGCGCGTGCACCGCTACCTGCCGCTGTCCTTGGACGCCGAAGCGCGCAACTACTTGCGCGACGCGGTGCGCGGCGGCAATGCGGGTGGCGCCAAATTTGTGCTCAAGGGCGATTTGCGCCAGTTTCCATTTGCCCAGCCCAAGCAAGGTGAGTTTCGGATCTCGGCCAATCTGACCAATGCCAACTACGCCTATGTGCCGCCCAGTTTGATGCCCAAAGGCCGCAAGCCCTGGCCTGCTTTTACCCAGCTCAATGGCGAGTTGCTGCTGGACCGCGCCACGCTCTCGCTCAAAAACGTGCGCGCGCTGTGGGGCGCCGGCGCTGGCCAAAGCGGCGTACCGGTGGAGCGGACCGAGGCGCAAATCAACAACCTGTATGGCGGCGCTACCGTGACCGTTAGCGCCCAGGGCAAGAGCCCGCTGGCTGACGCGCTGGCGGTAGTCAACGGCTCGGCCCTGGACGACGTGCTCAACCACGCCCTGGGCCGCGCAGCCGTAAGCGGCGCGGCGGACTACAAGGTCAAGCTGGACTTTCCCCTGGCAGAGGTCGGCCGCATGGCCGTCAGCGGCAGCATAAATTTGCTGGGCAACGACGTGCAGGTGCTGCCCGGTACGCCGCGTCTGGCGCGCGCGCGCGGGCTGGTCACTTTCACGGAAAGCGGCTTTGGCATCAGCGGCGTGGTGGGCCAGGCGCTGGGCGGCGAGGTGCGCGTGGACGGTACCCTGACCGGCTTTGCCGACGCCGCCACGGCGGCTGTGGCGTCCGCGCCGATCAGCGGCGCATCGGTCAAATCCACGCCTGGCGTGCTGCGCCTGCAAGGCACGGCCAGCGCCGAGGGCTTGCGCCAGGCCAGCGAACTCGGCGCTGCGGCCACGTCCATGGCACGCTACGCCAGTGGCGCAGCCAGTTACCAGGCCACGCTGGCGCTGCGCGCGGGGGTGCCAGAAATCGTGGTCAGCTCCAGCCTCAGTGGCATGGGGCTTGCCTTGCCCCCGCCCTTTGCCAAGGCCCCGGAAGTGGCCCTGCCCCTGCGCCTGGAGCTGGGCGCTGTACGCGCCGGCTCTGGGCATGGCGGTGGCGCGGCAGGCGCAGTGCTGCCCGGCCAAAGCCTGATGCGCCTGGACTGGGGCCGCCTGGCGAGCCTGGCGCTGGTGACGGGCGGCGCGGGCGAGACCGCACGCGTGCTGCGCGGTGCCATGGTGGTGGGCAGCGGTGCGCTTGAGCCGTTGGTGCTGCCCGAGCGCGGCATCTCGGCCACTGTCGCCCTAGACGCCCTGGACCTAGACGACTGGACCACCTGGGTTGACGGCTTTGGCGCGCCTGCAGGCGGTGTCAAAAAGCCCGACGCACCGAGCCTAGCGCTGGGCGCTGATTACTTGCCCAGCACGGTAAACCTGCGTGTGCGCGAGCTGGGCTGGGGCAGCCATACCTTGCACAAGGTGGCGGTCAACGGCACCCGGGTGGGTGGGCTGTGGCGGGCGCAGGTGGACGCCACCGAGTTCAGCGGCCAGACGGAATACCGCCAGGCCAGCGTGCCTGATCTGGCCGCCGACAGCGCCAACACCGGGCGCTTGTATGCCCGCCTATCGCGCCTGACCCTGGGTTCGAGCGAGGCGCAAAGCGTGGAAAACCTGCTGGACGAACAACCAGCCAGCATTCCAGCGCTTGACGTGGTGGTGGAAGACTTTGAGCTTCTGGGCAAGAAGCTGGGTCGCCTGGAAGTCGAAGCGGTGAACCAGACATCGGTGGTCCAGCGCGAGCCCCAGCGCGAATGGCGCCTCAAGCGCCTGAGCCTGAATATGCCTGCTGCGACACTCAGCGCCAGTGGCGCCTGGCGCCTGCAACCCGGAGCGCCCACGGCCAGCATGAGCGCGCCTGGGGCTGCCGCCAAAATCAGTACCAAAGACCGGCGCCGCACTTCCCTGGACTTCAAGCTCGACATCAACGACTCGGGCGACCTGCTGGCGCGCTTTGGCATGAAAGACGTGATCCGCCAAGGCAAAGGCAAGATCGAGGGCCAGATTGAGTGGCAAGGCTCACCCATCAGCCTGGACTACCCCAGCATGGGCGGCAGTTTTAACGTCAACCTGGAAAAAGGCGAATTCCTGAAGGCCGACCCCGGCATCGCCAAGCTGCTCGGTGTACTGAGTTTGCAGTCGCTGCCCCGGCGCCTGATGCTCGATTTTCGGGACGTGTTTGCCGAAGGCTTTCCATTTGACTTTGTGCGCGGCGATGTGACGATTGCAAAAGGCATTGCGCGCACCAACAATCTGCAAATGAAAGGTGTAACCGCCGCCGTGCTGATGGAAGGTAGCACCGACATAGCCAAAGAGACGCAAAGCATCCAGGTGGTGGTGGTGCCCGAGATCAACGCGGGCAGCGCCTCGCTCATTACTGCCGCCATCAATCCGCTGGTGGGCCTGTATTCCTTTTTGGCCCAATTGCTGCTGCGCCAACCCCTGATCGCCGCCAGCACCCAGGAGCTGTACATTGACGGCACCTGGCTGGAGCCGCGCGTGACCAAGGTCGATCGTCGCGCGCCGGCCAAGTAATCGGGCCCCACGCTCGTCCTAGCGCCCCGTTTTTCTGGAGAAATGCCCGATGTTTGTCGCTGCCTTGCAAATGGTGTCCACCGAGTCGCTGGCCGACAACCTGGCGCAGGCCGGCGTGCTGCTGCAACAAGCCGCCAAAGCCGGGGCCGAACTGGCGGTCTTGCCTGAGTACTTTTGCCTGATCGGTCGCCACGACCAGGACAAACTCGCCATCCAGGAGCGCTTTGGCGCAGGCCCAATCCAAGACTTTGTGGCCGAACAAGCGCGCCGCTTGGGGCTGTGGATTGTGGCGGGCACTTTGCCGCTTACGCCTGATCACGCAGCGCCCAGCGGCGAGCCCCGCCGCGTGTTCAACAGCAGCCTGGCCTTTGACCCGCAGGGCGCTTGCGTGGCGCGCTACGACAAGATGCATTTGTTTCGTTATGACAATGGGCGCGAGGCTTACGACGAGTCGCGCGTTCTGCAGGCCGGCACCGTGCCGCAGCAGTTTGCGCTGGCGTCCAAAGACGGCCATATCTGGCAGGTGGGCATGAGCGTGTGTTACGACTTGCGCTTTGCCGAGTTGTACCGGGCCTACGCCGCGCGCGGTGTGGATTTGCTGCTGGTGCCCAGCGCCTTTACCCACACCACCGGCCAGGCGCATTGGGAAGTGTTGCTGCGCGCCCGTGCCATAGAAAACCTGTGCTTTGTGGCCGCAGCGGCTCAGGGCGGCACGCACCCCAGCGGGCGGCGCACTTGGGGCCAGTCCATGCTGGTTGACCCTTGGGGCACGGTACTGGCCCAGCAGGCGCAAAACCCCGGCGTGGTGATCGCAGCGCTGGACGCCGCGCACCTGGCCCTGTGCCGCAGCCAGTTGCCGGCCTTGCAACACCGCGTGCTGTGAGCGCGCTTCACGCTTGGGGCGGTTTGGAGTCTTCATCGCTGCCTGGGGGCGGCGGGAGCTCGCCGTTTTTGCGGCCTGAGAACATGGTCCACCAAACGATGGCTACAAAAATCAATCCGGCGCCCAGGGCTTCGAGCAATATCAGTGTCATGGGGCGCTTTCGTTTGGCGTGCGGTGGGCTGGCCATTCTAGGAAGCCTGGTGGCCTGCGGCAGTGCGCCGCCTTTGCCCCGCGAGGCGCCCAGCCCGGGTGCAGCGTCGCAAGCGCCTGCCACCCCGGGCCCGGCCCCCGCCACAACACCATTGCCCCTGGCCGCGCCAGAGCCCGCGCCAATCGGCCCAATGCTCAACCGCGCGCGCAGCCGCTGGGTGCCCGTGGCATGGAGCGAACTCGCAGGCCTGGAACAAGACCAGCTTGACCAGGCCTGGAACGCCTGGCTCAAAAGCTGCGAGCGCAGCGCCAGTCTGCCCCCGGCGCTGGGCGCCTTGTGTCCGCAGGTGCGTACTTTGAGTATTGCTGGGCCGCTAGAGCAATACGAATGGCTGCAAAGCCGCTTTCAGCCCTACCGCGTGGAGTCGTTGCAGGGGGAGTCGCGCGGGCTGTTGACCTCGTACTTTGAGCCGCTGGTGGACGCCAGTCGCACGCCCAGCGCCGCCTATTCCATCCCGCTGTACGCGCCCCCGGTGGGCTTAGCCAACCGCAAACCCTGGTACACCCGCCAGGAAATGGACACGCTGCCCGAGGCCCAGGCCGCGCTCAAAGGTCGCGCCGTAGCCTATCTGGCCGACCCGGTGGACGCGCTCATTTTGCAAATCCAGGGCTCCGGGCGCATCCGCGTGCTGCAAGCCGACGGCAGCAGCCGCACCTCGCGCCTGGCTTTTGCCGGTACCAACGAGCAGCCTTACAAAAGCGTGGGCAAATGGCTGCTCGACCAAGGCCTGGTGAAAGACGCCTCCTGGCCCGGCATCAAAGCCTGGCTGGCGCAAAACCCCCAGCGCCAGCAAGAGCTGCTGTGGAGCAACCCGCGCATGGTGTTCTTTCGCGAAGAAGCGCTCAGCGAGCTCGACGCCGACTTCGGCCCGCGCGGCGCCCAGGGAGTGGCACTCACCGCCGGTCGCTCGATTGCCATCGACCCCGGCAGCATGCCCTATGGCACGCCAGTGTGGCTGGTCTCAAGCGGGGCCCAAATCCAGCTGCAAAAGCTGGTGATTGCCCAAGACACCGGCAGCGCCATCACCGGCGCCGTGCGCGCCGACTACTTTGCCGGCTGGGGGGCGCAGGCCGGCGAGCTGGCCGGGCGGCTCAAGCAGCCTTTGCAGATGTGGGTGTTATGGCCGAAATAGCCCTCCACCCCAAAAGCTTTCCCCTGTCCGCCCCCCCCCGAGACGTGGCCGACATCGCCCAGCGCGGCTGGCACCTGCTAAACGACGACCTGGCCTACCCCATAGCCGTGCTGCGCCGCAGCGCGTTGATGCACAACCTGCGCTGGATGCAAGATTTTGTAGACCGCAAGGGCGTGCAGTTTGCGCCGCACGGAAAAACCACCATGTCGCCCGAGCTGTTTGCGCTGCAGCTCGCAGCCGGCGCCTGGGGGCTGACGTTTGCCACGGTGTTCCAGCTTAGCGTGGGCGTGGCGGCGGGCGTGCGGCGCGCACTCATTGCCAACCAGGTGCTGGGCGCGGCGGATCTGACCGGGCTGCAGCACCTGCTTCGCCAGCACCCCGGTTTGCGGGTGTGGTTTTTGGTCGATTCCCTGGCGCAGTTGCGCCTGATTGAGCACTGGGCGGCGGCGCAAGACCAGTGCGAGCCCTTCGATGTGCTGCTGGAAATGGGCATTGCAGGCCAGCGCACCGGCTGCCGCAGCCTTGAAGAGGCGCTAGAGCTTGCCCAGGCGCTGGCCGCTTCACCCGCTGTGCGCCTGGGGGGCGTGGAGTGTTACGAAGGCCCGGCCGCGGTGTGCGATCCCACGCTGGACCCGGTGCAGGTCAGCGACCTGGTGCGCCGCGTGATGGAGGTGGCGCGCGCCTGTGATGCGAATGGCTGGTTTGCGCCGGGAGACATCGTGCTCTCAGCCGGGGGCTCGGCGGTGTTTGACCTGGTGCTGCCGCTGTTACAGGCCCAAGGCCTGTCCAAGGCGGTGTGCGGCGTGCTGCGCTCGGGCTGCTATTTGGCGCACGACCACCTGCACTATCGCAATTACCTGCGCCTGGTGGAGCAGCGCGAAGGTCTGGCGGATTCGCTGCTGCCCGCGCTGGAAGTGTGGGCGCTGGTGCAATCGGTGCCCGAGCCCGGGCTGGCGCTGCTGAGCTGCGGTAAGCGCGACATCTCTTACGACTTGGACCTGCCCACCCCGCAATGGCACGCCCCGCCCCAGGTGCGCCGCCTGCAAGACGCCCAAAGCGTGCCGCCCGACTGGCACATCACCGCCCTGAACGACCAGCACGCCTATCTGCGCTTTGACCCAACGGGCCGCGTGCCCGCCGTGGGCGACCGCGTGGCCCTGGGCTTGTCGCACCCCTGCACCACCTTTGACAAATGGCGCTGGATGCCGCTTGTTGAAGACGATGGCGCGGTCTCTGGCGCGATACACACCTGTTTTTAAGTTGACTACACTGCGCCGCAGGTGCAACCTTCCTACCCGGATGCGGCTGCGCTGATTGCTGCCCACAAGGCGGCTCACCAAACTTCAGGAGACTTCTCGCCATGAACGCCCCAGTCAACCCCACCCAGTTGCGCCCCGCGCCCCACGCCCTCAGCCTGGACGACAAATACACACAAACCACCGGCACCGCCTTCATGAGCGGCGTGCAGGCCCTGGTGCGCCTGCCCATGCTGCAGCGCGTGCGCGACCTGGCCGCAGGCAAAAACACAGCTGGCTTTATCAGCGGCTATCGGGGTTCGCCCCTGGGCAATTACGACCAGGCGCTGCAAAAGGCGAAGGCGCACTTGCAAGAGCACCACGTGGTGTTCCAGCCCGGCGTGAACGAAGAACTGGCCGCTACCGCCTTGTGGGGCACGCAGCAGCTGGGCTTTGCGCCGCCGGGCGTGAACAAATACGACGGTGTGTTTGGCATCTGGTACGGCAAGGGCCCGGGCGTTGACCGCTGCTCGGACGTGTTCAAGCATGCCAATATGGCGGGCACCACGCCCTGGGGCGGCGTGCTGGCTGTGGCCGGGGACGACCATGTGGCCAAAAGCTCGACTGCCGCGCACCAAAGCGACCACATCTTCAAGGCCTGCGGTACGCCGCTGTTCTTTCCGGCCAGCGTGCAAGACGTGCTTGACCTGGGCCTGCACGGCATCGCCATGAGTCGCTACGCCGGCGTGTGGGCGGGCATGAAAACCATCCAAGAGATTGTCGAGTCCAGCGCGGCGGTGGACGTCGATCCGCAGCGCGTGCGCATCGTGGTTCCCACCGACTTCGCCATGCCTGCGGGGGGCGTGCACATCCGCTGGCCGGACGCGGCGCTGGAACAAGAAGCCCGCTTGTTTGACACCAAGTGGTACGCCGCGCTGGCCTATATCCGCGCCAACCGGCTCAACTACAACGTGATCCAGGGCCCGCACGACCGCTTTGGGCTGATGGCCAGCGGCAAAGCCTTTAACGACACGCGCCAGGCGCTGATCGACCTGGGCCTGGACGACGCCACCTGCCAGCGCGTGGGCATTCGCCTGCACAAAGTGGCGGTGGTGTGGCCGCTGGAAGCCCAGCTCACGCGCGAATTTGCCACCGGCTTGCAAGAGATTTTGGTGGTCGAAGAAAAGCGCCAGGTCATCGAATACCAGCTCAAAGAAGAGCTGTACCACTGGCGCGCCGATGTGCGCCCGCGCGTGCTGGGCAAGTTCAACGAGGTGGACAGCGACAGCCCAGATGGAACCGGTGTGGGCGGCGGCGGCGAATGGTCCATGCCCAACCCCAGCGCCAACACCTTGCTGCGCGCCAACGCCGATTTGTCGCCCGCGCTGATTGCCCGCGCCATCGCCCAGCGCCTGAAAAAGCTCGGCGTGGACGCCGATGTGGCCGCGCGCATGGACGCGCACATTGCCATTCTGGACGCCAAAGAGCGCGCCATGCACACCCTGCAACTCGGCGCGCCAGAAGCCCAGCGCCAGCCCTGGTTTTGCTCGGGCTGCCCGCACAACACCAGCACCAAAGTGCCCGAAGGCTCGCGCGCCATGGCCGGCATTGGCTGCCATTTCATGACCATCTGGATGGACCGCGCCACCACGGGCTTCACCCAAATGGGCGGCGAGGGCGTGCCCTGGGTCGGCCAGCAGCCTTTTGTCACCGACCAGCACATGTTTGCCAACCTGGGCGACGGCACCTACTTCCACAGTGGTCTGCTGGCGGTGCGCCAGTCGATTGCGGCGGGCGTGAACGTCACCTACAAAATTTTGTACAACGACGCCGTGGCCATGACCGGTGGCCAGCAAATCGGTGAACGCCCCGAAGGCCACAGCGTGGTGCAAATCGCGCAAAGCATGCGGGCCGAAGGCGCGCAGCGCATCGTAGTCGTCACCGACGAGCCCGAGAAATACGCCAGCGCCAAAGGGCTGCCCGACGGCGTGCATGTGGAGCACCGCGACGCGTTGGACCGTATCCAGCACGAGTTTCGGGAGATCAAAGGCACCACCGTCATCATCTACGACCAAACCTGCGCCACCGAAAAACGCCGCCGCCGCAAGCGCGGCACGCTGGTGGACCCTGCTGTGCGCGTAGTCATCAACGAGCTGGTGTGCGAAGGCTGTGGCGACTGCGGCGTGCAAAGCAACTGCATCAGCGTCGAGCCGCTGGAAACCGACTTTGGCCGCAAGCGCCAGATCAACCAGAGCACCTGCAACAAAGACGTCTCTTGTGTCAAAGGCTTTTGCCCGAGCTTTGTCACTGTGGAAGGCGGCAGCCTGCGCAAGAAAAAAGCGCCTGCGCTGGCAGCCCCTGGTCGGATTGAAGACATTCCCGAACCCGCTATCGCCGACCTGGCCACCGCGCATGACGGCGTATGGGGCCTGGTGGTGGCGGGCGTGGGCGGCACCGGCGTCATCACCATTGGCCAGCTCTTGGGCGTGGCCGCGCACATGGAAGGCAAGGGCATCGTCACCCAAGACGCCGGGGGCCTGGCGCAAAAAGGCGGCGCCACCTGGAGCCATGTGCTGATCGGCCAGACCCAAGACGCCATCCGCACCACGCGCGTCGGCATGGCCTGTGCCGATCTGGTGATTGGCTGCGACCCCATCGTCACTGCGGGCAAAGAAACCTCGCTGCGCCTGCGCGCCGGGCGCAGCCACGTGGTCATGAACAGCCACAGCGCACCCACCGCCGCCTTTGTGAAAAACGCCAACTGGGCCAACCCCGGCGAGGCCTGCATTGCGCAAATCGCCGACACCTTGCAAGACCCCGCAGCCCTGGGCTGCGTGGACGCCGAAGGCATCGCCAGCCAATTGCTGGGCGACAGCATCTTCACCAACCCGGTGATGCTGGGCTTTGCCTGGCAAAAGGGCTGGATTCCGCTGGAGCAAGCCTCGCTCTTGCGCGCCATGGAGCTCAACGCCGTGGCCATTGAGAAAAACCATGCCGCTTTCCAATGGGGCCGCCGCGCCGCGCACGACCCGGCTGCGGTAACACGCGCCTTGCAACCGGGCCAGACCGTGCAGTTTGTGCGCGCACCGCAAGAACGCGCCGCTTCGCTAGACGCCTTTGTGCAGCAGCGCGCCACGTTTTTGACCGCCTACCAAAACGCCGCCTACGCCCGCCGCTACACCGACTTTGTAGCGCGCGTGCGCCATGCCGAACAGGCTGCGGGTTCAGGCCACGAGGCGCCAGACGCTGACGCGCAAGCCCTGCCCCTGAGCTTTGCCGTGGCGCGCTACCTGTTCAAGCTCATGGCCTACAAAGACGAATACGAAGTCGCCCGCCTGCACAGCGACCCGGCCTTTGGCAAAAAAATAGGCGCCATGTTTGAAGGTGACTACCAAGTGCACTACCACCTGGCCCCGCCGCTGCTGGCCAAAAAGAACGACAAGGGCGAACTGCAAAAGCAAAAATTTGGCCCGCGCATGGCCTGGGGCTTCAAGCTGCTGGCGCCGCTGAAAGTTCTGCGCGGCACGGCGCTCGACCCCTTTGGCCGCACCGAAGAACGCCGCCAGGAGCGCGCGCTGATTGCCGACTACGAGGCCACGCTGACTTCCTACCTGGAAAAGCTTGAATCCACCAACGCCGCCGACGCCCTGGCCTTTGCCAAACTGCCCGAGCAGATCCGCGGCTTTGGCCATGTCAAGGCGCGGCATATTGCGGCGGTGCGGGGGCAGTGGGAGGGCCTCGGGGGGAGTTTGTAGGGGCGTTTGTGCGCTTCTCTGCGCTTGCAGACAAATAACAACGGGCTCTTCGGAGCCCGTTTCTCATGGAAGCGCCGTTACTGGCAGCGCACCGCGCATGTTGCGCGTGTTCGTCCGAAAACAAACACTACGCCACCACAGGCGCCTGAAAAACCCGAATCCTGGGCGCGATCTTGTCGGTCAAAGTGCGCGCCGCCACCCGCATGTCGTACTCGGTTTGCAGATTCATCCAGAACCGGGGCTCCATGTTGAAAAACAAGCCGAGCCGCACGGCCGTGTCCGCAGTGACCGGCCGGTTGCCATTGACCAGGTCACTGATGCGGCTGGGTGACACGTCAATGTCGGCGGCAAGCTGGCGGGCAGAAATGCCCCTCGGCTTCATGAAGTCTTCCAGCAAGATTTCGCCGGGGTGAATTTCGTCAAGTAGTTCAGCCATAGTTAGTTCCTAGTGGTAGTCCACGATTTCAACTTGGTAGACGCTGTCGTTAGGCCACATAAAACAGATTCGCCATGGGTCGATAACCCGGATACTGTGTTGCCCCCGGCGGTTGTCCTTCAGCGCTTCAAGCTGATTCCCGGGAGGCACCCTCAAACTGGTCAAATCGGTAGTGGCATGCAGTTGCTAGAGCTTGCGCCGCGCCACGCGTTCTATGTTCTTTAAGCGGGGCACGACCTTGCTTGCGAAGAGCGCCACGGTATCGACACATAGGAACGAGCGGATCATGGCTTAATTGTGATCTGCGACGCGGAATCTGTCCGGCGGGCCGAAGCTTTCATATGCGCCGCCCCCGCCCCCTACACTCCCCCCATGAACCTCAACCTCTGGCTCCTCGCCCTTTGCCAAGGCCTTTTGCTCACCAACAACATCGCTTTCATTGCCATCAACGGCCTGGTCGGTCTGCGGCTGGCACCGGTGGGGTGGATGGCGACGCTGCCGGTGATGGGTTATGTGGTGGGTGCGGCGCTGAGCACTCCGCTGGTGGCTTACAGCCAAGGACGCTGGGGGCGCAAAGTGGCGTTTCAGTCCGGATTGGTGGTGGCGTTCTTGTCGGCTTTGCTGGCGGCTTGGGCGATATTTACGCAGCAGTTTTGGTGGGTGGTGGCGGCCACGGTGGTGGCGGGTTATTACAGCGCCAACGGCCAGTTGTACCGCTTTGCCGCCGCTGAGCTGGCGCTGCCCGCCGCGCGCGAACGGGCGGTGTCGCTGGTGCTGGCCGGGGGCTTGCTGGGCGCCATCGTCGGGCCCAACCTGGCGGCGCGCTCGCGCAGCTTGTTGGAAGTGCCTTTTGCCGGGGCCTACCTGGCGCTGGCGCTGGTGGCGCTGTTGTCCATGTTGCTCATGGCTTTCATTACCTTCGCACCCGAGCCACCCAAGCCGGCCGTGGGCAGCACGGCGCCCAGCGGCCGCAGCGCGCTGCAAATGCTGCGCGAGCCGGTGTTTATGGTGGCCTGCATGGCTGCCGCCCTGGGTTATGGCGTCATGAACCTGCTGATGGCGGCTACGCCGCTGGCCATGCAGCAGTGCGGACTGAGCTTTGAGAGCATCGCCGTGGTGCTGGAATGGCACGTGATTGGCATGTTTGCCCCGGGCTTTTTTACCGGCAACCTGATTCGCCGCTATGGCGCCTTGCCGGTGATGGGCGTGGGCGTGTTGCTCAACGCCCTGTGCATTGGCGTGGCGCTGACCGGGCAAGACTTGCACCAGTTCACGGTGGCGCTGTTTTTGCTGGGCGTGGGATGGAACTTTTTGTTCACCGGCAGCACCAGTCTGTCATTGACTGCCTATGCGCCCGAAGAAAAAGACCGAGCGCAGGCAGTGATCAATTTTGCGGTGTTCGCGGTGATGGCGCTTACCTCCTTTGCCTCGGGCGCGCTGGTCACCACCCAGGGCTGGAACCTGCTCAACGTCGGCTCCATGGTGCCGGTGGTGCTGACCGGGGCACTGCTTTGGTGGCTGCACCGCCAGCGCCGCACCGTCGCGGCCTGACTGGCGTCACCGCAGCAGTCCGCAAGCGGCGTGGGGCCAAGTGGCCCGCCTTACAATGCTTGGCTATCTATGTCCGCCTTTGATAGGCGGGCGTGCCGCCTTCGGTGGCACATTTTTTATACATTCCGGGAGTTCTTACGTGTTCATTTCCTCTGCCTTTGCCCAATCCGCCCCAGCCGCCGCCGCCGGGGGCGATCTGCAGTCCACGCTGATGAGCATGCTGCCACTCGTGCTGATGTTTGTGGTGCTGTATTTCGTGATGATCCGCCCCCAGATGAAAAAGCAAAAAGAGCACAAGTCCATGATCGACGCGCTGGCCAAAGGTGACGAAGTGGTGACCGTAGGCGGCATGCTGGGCAAAGTCAGCAAAATGGGCGAGAGCCACATCGGCCTAGAAGTGAGCAACGGTGTTGAAGTCCAGGTGCAGCGCAGCGCCGTGGTGCAAGTCTTGCCCAAGGGCTCCATCAAATAAACGCCCTGCGCTTTTCATTCTCCTGCGTCTTGCGCGCATTCCTCTGACCGTCCGAGCCGCCCGCCCATGAACCGTTATGCCCTGTGGAAGTACGTAATCCTGGCGATTGCCATTCTTGTGGGCGGCTTGTACGCCTTGCCCAATGTGTTTGGCGAGGCCCCTGCGGTGCAGGTGTCAGTGGCCAAAAATTCCATGGCGCTGGACTTGGGCACCGTCACCCGTGTGGAAGAAGCCATTAAGGCCGCCGGACTGAGCGCTGACGCGGTTAGTCTGGACGGCAACTCGATCAAGGCGCGCTTTGCCAACACCGACGCCCAGCTCAAGGCCAAAGACACCATCCAAAAAGCCCTGAACCCGGACGCGAATGAGCCCGGCTTTGTGGTGGCGCTCAACCTCTTGTCGCGCTCGCCAGCCTGGCTGACCGCCTTGCACGCCTCGCCCATGTATTTGGGTCTGGATTTGCGCGGCGGCGTGCACTTCATGCTGCAGGTCGATATGCAAGCGGCGCTGAGCAAAAAGGCCGAGTCGTTGGCCGGTGACCTGCGCAGCGTCTTCCGCGAGAAAAACGTGCGCCACGGCGGCATTAGCCGCAACGGCCAGACTGTCGAGGTTCGATTTCGTGAGGCAGGCATGGCCGAATCCGGCAAGCGCGTGATGCAAGATCAGTTCCCAGACCTGGCCACCGTGCTCACGCCACAGGCCGATGAATTCAAGCTCGTTGCCACCTTGCTGCCCGTGGCCGCACGCCGGGTGCAAGAGCAAGCCCTTAAGCAAAATATCACCACATTGCACAACCGCATCAACGAACTCGGCGTGGCCGAACCGGTGATTCAGCAGCAGGGCCTTGACCGCATCGTGGTGCAACTGCCTGGTGTGCAAGACACGGCCAAGGCCAAGGACATTTTGGGTCGCACTGCCACCCTTGAAATCCGCATGGTCGATGAAGGCGCCGATGCGCGCGCTGCCGAAGCGGGTAGCGGGCCGGTGCCCTTTGGTTCGGAGCGTTTTTTGGAGCGCAACGGTCAGCCCGTGGTAGTCAAAAAACAAGTGATATTGACCGGCGAAAACCTGACCGACGCCCAACCCGGCTTTGACAGCCAGACCCAGGAAGCCGCCGTGCACCTGACGCTCGACGCCAAGGGCGCGCGCATCTTCCGCGACGTTACGCGCGAAAGCATTGGCAAGCGCATGGCGATTTTGATCTTTGAAAAGGGCAAAGGCGAGGTCGTGACCGCGCCGGTGATCCGCTCTGAAATCGGTGGCGGCCGGGTGCAAATCTCGGGCCGCATGACCACCATGGAGGCTGCCGACACGGCGCTGCTGCTGCGCGCAGGCTCTTTGGCCGCACCCATGGAAATCATTGAAGAGCGCACCATCGGTCCGTCATTGGGCGCCGAGAACATCGCCAAGGGCTTTAACAGCGTGACCTGGGGCTTTGCTGCGGTTGCGGCCTTCATGTGCGTGTACTACCTGCTGTTTGGCGTGATTTCAAGCGTTGCATTGGCCCTTAACCTACTGCTGTTGGTGGCGGTCTTGTCCATGTTGCAAGCCACACTCACCCTGCCCGGCATGGCCGCCATGGCGCTGGTGCTGGGCATGGCGATTGACGCCAACGTGCTGATTAACGAGCGCGTGCGCGAAGAGCTGCGCGGGGGCGCCTCGCCGCAGGCCGCCATCCACGCCGGTTACGACCGCGCCTGGGCCACCATCATTGACTCCAACGTCACCACCCTGATTGCCGGCTTGGCGCTGCTGGCCTTTGGCTCAGGGCCAGTGCGTGGCTTTGCGGTGGTGCATTGCTTGGGCATTCTGACCAGCATGTTCTCAGGCGTGTTTTTCTCTCGTGGCGTTGTCAACCTATGGTACGGCCGTCAAAAGAAACTCAAGAGTGTGTCGATTGGCACGGTCTGGCGTCCGGACGGCGCTGCGGCTGGCTCGGCGGTCGCCAACCCCAACGCTGTGGAGAAATAAGCATGGAATTTTTCAAAATCCGCCGCGACATTCCGTTCATGAAGAACGCGCTGGCGTTTAACTTGGTGTCGCTCGTCACCTTTTTGGCAGCCGTGTTTTTTCTGTTCTCGCGCGGCTTGCATTTGTCGGTGGAATTCACCGGCGGCACGCTCATGGAAGTGGGTTACAGCCAAAGCGCTGATTTGCAAGCCATTCGCAGCAGCGTAGAGGCCCTGGGCCTCAAAGACGTGCAGGTGCAAAACTTTGGCACCGCGCAAGACGTGCTGATCCGTATGCCGGTGCAAAAAGGTAGCACCTCGGGCGCGCAGAGCGAAAAAGTGCTCTCCGCCCTCAAGGCGCTGGATCCCAGCGCCACCCTGCGCCGCACCGAGTTTGTCGGCCCACAGGTGGGTGACGAACTGGCAACCGACGGCCTCAAGGCGCTGGCCTTTGTGGTGGTGGGCATCATGCTGTACCTAGCGATTCGCTTTGAGTGGAAATTTGCAGTAGCCGCCATCATCGCCAATTTGCACGATGTGATCATCATTCTGGGATTTTTCGCCTTTTTCCAGTGGGAGTTTTCATTGCCGGTGCTGGCCGCCGTGCTGGCGGTGCTGGGATATTCGGTCAATGAGTCCGTGGTGATTTTTGACCGTATCCGCGAGAACTTTCGCCGCTATAGGCGAATGGATACGCGGGAAATCATCGACAACGCGATCACCTCCACCATCAGCCGCACCATCATCACCCACGGGTGCACGCAGATCATGGTGCTGTCCATGCTGCTGTTTGGCGGTGCTACGTTGCACTACTTTGCGCTGGCGCTCACGATTGGCATCTTGTTTGGTATCTATTCGTCGGTGTTTGTTGCTGCTGCCATTGCCATGTGGCTGGGCATCCAACGCGAAGATCTGATCAAGGCCCCGATCAAGAAAGACAACGACCCAAGCGATCCGAACTCGGGGGCGACGGTCTAATACCCGTGGTCAAGTCGCTGCGCTAAACCCGCTGCGCCAGAAAAACTCACACACCGCGGGCAATACGACCGCTGAGGGCCTCCAGGTAACCGACCATGCGCTCCACTTGCACTGGCTTTTGGTAAACCGTCACCCAGGGCGGAAGCACCCCGTCCTTGCGGGCGTCGTCGGAGCTTTTGGCGGTCACTACCAGCACGTCGATGGCACTGTATTCGGCCTCGGTTGCAAGGGCGCGTACCAGTTGGTAGCCGTCAAAGGGACGCATCATCAGATCGGTCACCACCACGTCGGGGCGCTGGCGCTCGATCTGGATCAGCGCTTGCGAGCCGTCGCCTACGACCACCAAGGACACCGGGTGGTCACATCTCTTGGTCAGCGACTCAAAGTATGCCACCTGCAAGGCGTCGTCTTCAGCCAGTAAGACGCGCAGGGCGCGCGGCGCGTTGGAATATTGACCATCCGGGCGCGTCGGCATCATCTTCTCCACTGCAGTGCGGAAAATGCGCCGGTGGCCACCGGATGTGACCCAGGCATCAAGCTCACCGTTGGCGACCATTTTTTGCACGGTGGTGGTGGACAAGCCCAGCATGCGGGCCGCTTGCTGGGTAGTGAGAATGTCGGAGCTTTCGGGCATGGCCATAGGATTCTTCAGTTTCTTGAGATGATCAGATTAAATTTTGTAATTCACAAATTCGCAATTATCACCGAGTTTTCGTGCCGCTGTTGGCTTTATGCCCTGGCCTGGCGTTGAAACAGTCCGCCGGGCAGACGCAGAACCCAGCCTTGCAGCTCCAGCCCCATCAGTTCAGCCTGCAAATGCGGCGTGTCGAGCCCTGTGCGGGCCTGCAAAGCGTCCAGGCTGCAAGGGTCAAAGCCCAGCGCCTGCACCAGAGCGCGTTGTTCCGGTGCCAGGTGCGCGCCTTGGTCAAACAGGTCAGGCTCGGGCGCCGCCGCTTCAGTGCCGGGTCTGGGCGCCGGGGTGCCAAGTTCCTCGATCACGTCCTGTGCACTCTCTACCAATTTGGCGCCTTGTTTAATGAGCGCATGGCAGCCGCGCGACTGCGTGCTGTGGATGGAGCCGGGAATCGCAAACACGTCCTTACCCTGTTCCAGCGCCAGCCGCGCCGTTATGAGCGAGCCCGATTGCAGTGCCGCCTCTACCACCAGCGTGCCCGTGGAAAGGCCAGAAATGATGCGGTTGCGCTGCGGAAAGTGGGCGGGCAAGGGCGGCGTACCCAGCGGATATTCGCTCAGCAGCAGGCCGTGCGTGGCGATCTGCTGCGCCAGCGTCCGGTGCTGTTTGGGGTAGACGCGGTCCAGCCCGGTGCCCACCACAGCAATAGTGGCAACCAGCGCGCCGCCAGCGGCGCTTTGCGCCGCACCGTCCAGAGCACCCTGGTGCGCGGCACCGTCGACCCCGAGGGCCATGCCCGAGACCACGGTCAAGCCCATCTGGGCCAGCGCGCAGCCAAACTCTCGGGCGTTTTGCGCCCCTTGGGGCGTGGGGTTACGGCTGCCCACGATGGCCACGCAGCGCAGGGCGTCCAATGCGCCGGGCAACCAGGTAGCGCTGTGGCCCATGGCGTACAACAGCAGCGGCGGGTCTTCGGTGTTCAGGAGCGCAGCCGGATAGGCCGGGTCAGCCAGCGTCAGGACGCGACGATGCAGTGGGGCCGCCTGCAGCCAGTCCCAGGTGGTTTGCAGCGCCTGGGCAAATCCATCGGGGGCTTGCAGCAGCGCCTGGGTTTGCGTCTCGCTCACCACCTGGCGCAGCGCCCTCGGGTTTTGGCCAAAAACCTGCTCTGGCAGTCCAAAGGCAGCTAGCAATTTGCGCGCAGCGGCGTTACCAATGCCGGCGGTGAGCTGCAGGCGCAGCCAGTGCGCCAGTTCGTCGCGTTCGAGCAGGGGGGTCATGGGCGGGTAGTCACAAATAGGAGCCTGGTGTCCGGAACTAATTCAAGGTGCCATGAGCCGGTCGCCCACGCGCACCGAGTCGCCCACTTGCACTACCAGTGCGTAGGCCACTTTCTCATAGCTGAGAAACACCATGGCCAGCCCGTTGCGCTCTTCGGGCAAGAGCAACGTGGCGCGGATCGGATCGCCCTTTTCCACAGCCTGGATGCGGCGTTTTTGGATGGCCATGACGTGGCCCGGCTCAAGCCCGTCAGCGCTGCCCCGGTTGAGCACCACCACCTGGTTGGATCCGGCATTGATCGCCGAGCTACCGTAGACCGAAATGATCTGCGCCACCGTGCCCGCCGCTGCCGGGTGCGGAACCAACGGGTTGGTGCGCGCTGGTGCACGCACCAACAGGCGGTCGCCGGCACGGATTTCTTCTTTGGCGCTGGTAATCAAAATGGCCGCCGGCACTACGCGCTGAACGTCTTTGCCTTGGTCTTGCACGGTCTCGTTGCCTTCGCTGCCCAAAAGCACAGCGCTACCGATGAACTGCGCTTCATAGCCAAGCACCACGCCTGTGCCGGGGTCTTTCAAGGGCTTGGCGTTACGAAACACGCTAAAGCGCTGTTCGCCTTCCCCCGTGAACTCCAGCGGACCGCCCAGTGTGCTGCGGGCATAGGCACGGTCACCCCGCGACAGCAGCACGCGGCCTTCTTGTGCCGCCACAATGCGCGGGGCCGCCAGGACCGCAGCCTCGTCAATCACCATAGGTTCGACCAGGAATGGCTCAATGAAGTTGCGCTTGAGTGCGCCGGTCAGCGGCGCTGCCAGGGGCTCGCTGCGCTCTGCGGGAGACAAGCGCTCAGTGGGCGGATCCACGGCCGGCTGTGTCGCACCGCGTTGCGCACGCGCGGCGCCTGCGCAGGTCAAAGCCAATCCTATGAGCAAAGATGTGGCGCCACGGCGCGCGGTCCAGATGGGCATGACGATGTTCCTGATGAAAATAGATTGTGAAATTGTTAATTATTGCCGTGAAACGATCGCCTTGGGGCATGGTTTTGTCATTTCTGGCCTGCGAGAGGCTGTAAAACGGCGAAAATGCGCGCTTATCTCCTTTGGCACCATGGCTCTACTTCCCATCCTTACCTATCCTGATCGCCGTCTGCACACTGTGGCAAAGCCCGTGGCTGATGTCGACTCCCGCATTGCGCAACTCGTGCGCGACATGCTTGAGACCATGTACGCGGCCAGCGGCATTGGCCTGGCGGCCAGCCAGGTCGACGTGCATGAACGCGTGATCGTCATTGACGTATCCCAGGAGCGCAACGAACCTCTGGTGCTGGTCAACCCCAAACTGGTCTGGACCAGCCCGCAAACCCATCTGAACGAAGAAGGTTGCCTGTCGGTGCCCGGCATTTACGACGGTGTGACGCGCCACGACGCGGTGCACGTGCATGCGTTGGATGCGCAAGGCCATGGCCGCGTGATCGAGGCACAAGAACTGCTGGCGGTGTGCATCCAGCACGAGATGGACCATTTGATGGGCAAGGTGTTTGTTGAGTACCTCTCGCCCCTCAAGCGCAACCGCATCAAAACCAAAATGCTCAAAGCCCAGCGTGAGGACATGCGTTGAGGCTGGTTTTTGCCGGTACGCCGGAATTTGCCCGCAGCGCGCTGGAGGCGCTTTGTGCGAATGGCCACACCATCGCCCTGGTGCTGACCCAGCCCGACCGCCCGGCCGGACGCGGCATGAAGCTGCAAGCCTCGGCGGTCAAGCAATACGCCCTGGACCACGGTTTGCCGCTGGCGCAGCCCCACGGACTGCGGCTAGACGGCAAACACGCCCCAGAGGCCCTGGCGGCGCAACAGCTAATTGCTGCAGCGGGTGCGCTCGCCATGGTGGTGGTGGCCTACGGCCTGATCCTGCCGCAGTGGGTGCTCGACGCCATGGCCGGGCCCGCGCAATGGGGTTGCCTCAATATCCACGGCTCGCTACTGCCGCGCTGGCGTGGTGCGGCGCCCATCCACCGCGCCATCGAGGCCGGCGACAGCCACACGGGCGTGACCATCATGCAAATGGACGCGGGCTTGGACACCGGCGCCATGCTGTTGCAAGAACGCGTGGCTATTGGCCCGCAAGAGACCACCGCTACCCTGCATGGTCGCCTGGCCACGCTGGGCGCGCGCCTGGTCCTGCAGGCGCTGGCGGACCCGGCTGGGTGGGTGGTTACGCCGCAGCCCGCCCTGGGCGTAACCTACGCCCACAAGATTGACAAAAGCGAGGCCGCCATTGACTGGCGCCTGGGCGCGGCACAGATCGCGCGTCGCGTGCGTGCTTTTGACCCGTTTCCCGGCGCCACGGCGCGCGTGGCGGACGAAACCCTCAAGGTCTGGGACGCCCAGGTGCGCACAGACGACGCATCGCCTCCAGGCCAAGCGGCCGGCACCGTGCTGCGCGCAGACGCGCAAGGCATCGTGGTGCAAACTGGCGACGGCGCGCTGTGCCTGAACATTTTGCAGCGGCCCGGCGCCAAACGACTGACAGCGGCTGAATTCTTGCGCGGCTTTGCGCTGCTCCCGGGCATGGCGTTTGCGCTGCCCGATTCGCTTGCAAGCGCAGACTGAAAGCGCGCCCTGTGTTTTTTCTGCGCGAAAACCGCGTTCACCCGGAATTTCGCCAGGGCTTTGTCGAAATGATGGGCGCAGCCCCCGGCATTGCCGCCTGGGGCCTGATGACGGGCGTGGCCATGGTCAAGTCCGGCATGGGCACGCTTGACGCGCTGACGATGGCTTTGCTGGTGTTTGCCGGCAGCTCGCAGCTTGCCGCCATTCCGCTGTTTATTGCCGGGGCGCCGATGTGGGTGATATTGGTCACCGCTTTTTGCGTGAACCTGCGATTTGTGGTGTTTAGCGCCCACATGCGCGGCTACTTGATGCACCTGCCGCGCTGGCAGCGCCTGGTCACGGGCTATTTCACCGCCGACCTGACCTATGTGCTGTTTGTACGCCGCCACCCGCTGCCCGCCCAAGACGCGGACGGACGCGCCGTGCAAATGGCCTACCTGGCGGGAAACGCTTGCATCAACTGGCTGAGCTGGGTGAGCGCGAGTCTTTTGGGTGTGGCGCTGGCCAACTTCATCCCCGGCGCCTGGGGCCTGGGCTTTGCCGGGGTGCTGGCGCTGACCGGCATTTTGTGTTCGCTGGCCAGCAGCCGCCTGCGCTGGGTGGCCGGTGCGGTGGCTGGGGCCGTGGCGGTGGCGGCCTACGCGCTGCCGCTCAAGCTCAATATTTTGGCGGCCATTGGCGTGGCGGTGTTGCTGTGCATGGCGCTGGAATCTCGCCCGGCCTTTGCGCCCAAGGAAGCTCCATGACTGCCGCTTCCATGATGGCCTGGTGGGATGCGCTGCTTTCGGGCAGCCAGGGCGGCACCTTGCTCACCATCGTGCTGATGGCGGTGATTACGGTGGTGTCGCGTTCCTTCTTTTTTATCTCTGGTGCCGAATGGACGCTGCCGCGCTGGGCCCAACGCGGCTTGCAATACGCGCCTATGGCCGCTCTGTCGGCCGTGGTGATTCCTGAGTTGGTGATGACGCAAGGCGTTTTCATCCACACCGTGTTGGACGCCCGGCTGTACGGCGCCGTGGCGGGCGCGGCCTATTTTTTCTGGCGCAAGGGCGGGGGCAACGCCGTGCTGGGCACCATTGTGTGTGGCATGGCGGTCTACCTGCCGCTGCACATCGGCCTGGGCTGGTAAGCGCCGGGCCGCCAGGCCTTCGGGCGGGTGCTGCCTAAAATGCGCGGTTAACTGACTTTATCTTCACCCTTTCTTTCATTTTCATCACCATGAACGTCATTCGCTTCTCCGACCTGTGCGCCCAGGGCGCTGTTGCCACCAAGCGCGTTTTTATCCGCGCCGACCTCAACGTGCCGCAAGACGCCCAAGGCGGCATCACCGAAGACACCCGCATCCGCGCCAGCGTGCCTTGCATCCAGATGGCGCTGGACGCCGGTGCGGCCGTGATGGTGACCTCCCATCTGGGCCGCCCCACCGAGGGCGCCTTCAAGCCGGCCGATTCGCTGGCGCCCGTGGCGCAGCGCCTGGGCGAGTTGCTCGGGCGCACGGTGCCGCTGGTGTCCGACTGGGTCGACGGCGTGGCTGTGGCCGCCGGCCAGGTGGTGATGCTGGAGAACTGCCGCGTCAACCCCGGCGAGAAAAAGAACGACCCGGAACTTGCGCGCAAGATGGCCGCGCTGTGCGACATCTTTGTGCATGACGCCTTTGGCACCGCCCACCGCGCCGAGGCCAGCACCTACGGCATTGCCCAATACGCACCGGTGGCCTGCGCCGGTCCGCTCTTGGCGGCCGAAATGGACGCTATTGCCAAAGCCTTGCTTGCGCCAAAGCGCCCGCTGGTGGCCATCGTGGCAGGCTCCAAGGTGTCAACCAAGCTCACCATCCTTAAAAGCCTGGCGGCCAATGTGGACCAGCTCATTGTGGGCGGTGGCATTGCCAACACCTTCATGCTGGCGGCGGGCCTGAACATCGGCAAAAGCCTGGCCGAACCCGATTTGCTGGACCAGGCCAAGGCCGTGATCGAGGCCATGCAGGCGCGCGGCGCCGCCGTGCCAATTCCGACCGACGTGGTCACCGCAAAGACCTTTGCCGCGGATGCCGTAGCCACCGTCAAAGCCGCCACCGACGTGGACGACAACGATCTGATCCTGGACATCGGCCCCCAAACCGCCCAGGCGCTGGCCGCTCAACTCATGCGCGCGGGCACCATCGTCTGGAACGGCCCGCTGGGCGTGTTTGAGTTTGCCGCCTTTGAGAACGGCACCAAGGTGGTGGCCCAGGCGATTGCCGCGTCCAGCGCCTTCAGCATTGCCGGAGGCGGCGACACGCTCGCGGCCATTGCAAAGTACGGCATTGAGGGGCAAATTGGCTATATTTCCACCGGTGGCGGCGCATTTTTGGAAGTGCTCGAGGGCAAAACCCTGCCCGCGTTCGAGATCTTGGGCCGGCGCGCCAGCACCTGATCTGCCTTTTGTTTCGCCCCGTGTCGGCCGGCGCCGCCTACGGGGCGTTAAGCTGACTGTCCGCGTGGGTCTTTGCTGGCTGTCAAAGGTTTGTAAGCGATGCTCCGCGACAATCCGCAGGTGCGGCTATCGTGCCGCCGTTTGCCTATTTAAGGAATGGAATACAACATGTCAAATCGTCGTGAATTCGTGGTCAAGCTAGGTGTGGGCGCATGCGCCTTGGCAGGTGGTGCTGTTTTTGCAGCCGCACCCATGGTGGCCGAGTCGGACGCTACCGCCGCGAGCCTGGGTTACAAGGCCGACGCCTCCAAAGTCGACAAAACCAAGTTCCCCAAATTTGCAGCAGGCCAAAACTGCGGCAGCTGCGCTCTGTTCCAGGGCAAGGCCGGCGACGCCGCTGGTAACTGCCCGCTATTTGCTGGCAAGCAAGTGACTAGCACAGGCTGGTGCAGCGCTTACGCCAAAAAGGGTTAAGTCCCCTGCGGCCCCCGCCGCTCTGACCACCGAAGGGTCCCATTCTTTTACTGGGCCCGGCGGTGGTTTTTTCTTGGGCGCAAAATCGGGTGACTAGCGCCGGTGCCTCCCGTACCTTGTTCCACGCGCTTACCTTTTAGCCCCACTATGCCTTTTTCTCCCCTCGGTCTTTCCAGCGCTTTGTGCGCCGCAGCGCATGCGGCCGGTTTTACGGCGCCCACGCCGGTGCAGACGGGCGCGATCGCCGCCGTCCTGCAAGGTCACGACCTGCTGGTTCGGGCCCAGACCGGTTCGGGCAAAACGGCGGCCTTCGCCCTGCCTTTGCTTCAATTGGTGGTGCCCACGGGCGCCGGGCGCAGCGGCCCCCGGCGGGTGCAAGCTTTGGTGCTGGTGCCCACGCGCGAACTCGCGGTGCAGGTGGGCGATGTGCTCAAGGGCCTGGCCAGCGGCTTGGTGCCAGCGCCCAAAATCAGCGTCGTGTTTGGCGGCGTGTCCATCAACCCGCAAATGCTGGGCCTGCGTGGGGGCAGCGACATTGTGGTGGCTACGCCCGGGCGCCTGCTTGATTTGGTGGACCACAACGCGGTGCATCTGGCCGATGTGCGCACCCTGGTACTCGACGAGGCCGACCGCCTGCTCGACCAGGGCTTTAGCGAAGAACTGGGGCGCATTGTGGGCCTGTTGGGCGCTCAGCGCCAAAGCCTGTTTTTCTCGGCAACCTTTGGCCCGCAGGTCAGCGCGCTGGCCCAAGGCCTGCTGCACGACCCAGTGCGCGTAGAAGTGTCTGACGCCCCCGACACCCTGCCCGACATTGCCCAAAGCGCGATCGCCGTAGACACGCGCGTCCGCACCCAGCTGCTGCGCCACCTGATCAAGCAGTACGGCTGGAGCCGCACCCTGGTGTTTGTGGCCACCAAATATTCGGCCGAAGTGGTGGCCGACAAGCTGCGCAAAGCCGGCTTGGACGCCGAGCCCCTGCACGGCCAACTCAGCCAAGGAAAGCGCAGCCAAGTGCTCGAAGACTTCAAGGCCTCGCGCATTGCCGTGGTGGTGGCGACGGACCTGGCCGCTCGCGGCATCGACGTGGTGGAGTTGCCGGTGGTGGTGAACTACGACCTGCCGCGTTCGGCCGACGATTACACCCACCGCATTGGCCGTACCGGTCGCGCGGGGCAGGCCGGTTTGGCGGTGAGCTTTGTCAGTGCGGACACCGAGGCCCACTGGCGCCTGATAGAAAAACGCCAGCGCCTGAACCTGGTTCTTGAAGCCGTGGAAGGCTTTGAGCCAATCGAGGTGGCCGCCAACCAAGCGCATGTCCTGGTGGACCTGAGCGGCAACGGCGGCGTCAAAGGCAAGCGCCCTAGCAAAAAAGACAAGCTGCGCGCTGCTGCGGCGTTCCCAGCGGTTTAAGGCCCTAGCGCACATCGCCCATGTCTGAGGCCTGGCAAATCGAGATTCCGCCGTCTTTTGTGGCGCTGTTCGTGGCACCGGGCAAAACCCGGCCTCACACGATGCGCGAGGTGGTGGCTGAGCGCTACGAGCTGTGCGAAGACCTGGCGCTGACCCTCGCGCCCACGGCCAGCCAGATGCAGCTGGCGCGCGATTTGCACACCTCGGCGGTGCTGACGCAGTGCCTGCAAGCCATGACCGGCGCCGACGCGGTGCTCAATCTGCCTGAGGCGCGGTGGGTGATGTGCCGCCTGGCCGAGCTGCTTGACTGGGAGATGCCTGTCTTTGCCGCCGAGGACGCGGCAGCCTGAGATGCCCGGCGACCTGATCCACGTCAGGCTTGTGCCGCATTCTGTGGCGCGAGCCACACGCTGGCCCGCAGGGGCATTTGCCCTGACCTTGGCCACCCTGGTGGTGCTGTGGCTGCACGCGCTGGCGCTCCAAGGGATGGCGCAGGCTTTGCCGGGTTTGGGCAAGGCAGCCAGCACTTCGCTCGCGCCGCGCGCGTTCATCACCCGCACCGTGCAGTTTGACAACGGTGCGGACGAGGCGCCCGCCCTCGCTACAACGCCCACCACCGCGCCGGCGCCGTCCGCCCCCAAACCCGTGCGAAAGCCCGTAGGCGCGACCTTGTTGACGCCCCCTGAAGCGCCGCTGCCCATGGCTGTGCAGCCCGAGCCGCTTGTTGTGGCGGCGGGCCCCGAGCCCGAGCCCGCCCCGCAAGATAGCGTGAACGTGAACGTGGACGTTGCAGCTACGGCGGCAGCGGTTCCTACCCCGGCTGCAGCAAGTTCAGCCCCAGCACCGGTTATGGCCCCGGGGGCAGCGCCCGTTTCAGACGGCGTGCCGCAGGCCCTTGCCCGCCCGCCCGCCCACGCGCCCGCACTCAGTGCTGCGGGCAGCGCAGACGCCCCGGTCTTGCCGGTCTATGACTACCGCTTCCCCGGTTCCACCCGACTCAAGTACGAGGTCTCCGGCCTGGTCAAGGGCTTTGGCTACCACGTCTCGGGCGAGCTGCTGTGGTTGCAAGACGGAAAAACCTATGACGCGCGGCTGGAGATCAGTCACTTTTTGCTGGGCTCGCGGCTGCAAAACAGCAAAGGCGCGCTGACCCCGCGTGGCCTGGAGCCGCTGCGCTTTGGCGACAAGGTGCGCAGCGAGGTGGCGGCACACTTTCAGCGCGCCAAGGGCCTGGTGACGTTCAGCGCCAACACGCCCGACGCGCCGCTGATGCCCCTGGCGCAAGACCAGCTCAGCATTTTTGTGCAGCTCGCGGCCATGTGGGGTGCCAACGCCGGGCGCTTTGCCCCCGGCTTGCAACTGCCTTTTCAGGCTGTGGGGCCGCGCACTTCGGAAAACTGGACATTTAAGGTGGGCGCGCAGGAGCGGCTCAAGCTTGATGGCCGCGAATTGCCCACCACCAAGCTCTTGCGCGAGCGCTCGGGCGACTTTGATACCCGGGTGGAATTGTGGCTGGCGCCCGCGCTGGAATACCTGCCCGCGCGCATTCGCCTGACCCAAAGCAACGGCGACGAGGTCGACATGCTGTGGAGCCGAACGGAAAAACCTTGAGCCACAGGCTTGTAAAAAGCAGTAAAACCCACAAATCCTGTTAACCTAGAATCCAACTCGCACGAAAAAGCACCGCATGCACACGCTCTACGACTCCGAAACCTTTACCGTGACCCATATGCTGGCCAATGCGCAAGCACAGGATATGAGTCCGGCATCGGCCAACGGACCGGGTAACACCGCCCTGAGCGAAATCAAAACCGCGCAATACCCCCAGGGCGTGCCGATGCTGGCGCGCCACGGCTTTGAGATCGTGGACAAGCGCTCGGGCAAAGAGGTTTACCTCGACGGGTCCTGGGCCGAGCTGTTTCAGCAGCACATCGTCGCATGGCAGGTAAACATGCCCACCCAGGAAGAAGTCGAAGAGACGCTCGAGCAATACGCCGGGCTGGCGCAAAACCCGGTGGTGGTGCACTGAGTCCCCAGGCGGCGTTGCTGACCCCCCCACGCAAGCCTTCGTCTGACCACAGCACCTTACAAACTGTCCACATGACAAGCACGTTCTGGCGTTGCGCCATCATCAGCCTGCTGCTTTGGGCGCTGCCCGCCCAGTGGCTGGCGGCGGCGACGGGGTTGCCCTGTGCCGGTCATGCCAGCACTGCGGTCCTGGCCCGCGCCATAGATCTGGCGCAGCTCCCTGCGGCGTCAAGGCAGGTCCCTATATCGTCCATTGCGCACCACCATGGCACGACCCCAGAGCACCTGCCGGGTTCACAAGCTGCCGCGCATGCCCCTGACGGCGTAGACCTTGGAATGCATTCCACCCTCGACGGCACGCTGACCCACGGGCATGCCAAATGCCTTGGCGCAGGCAGTTGTTGCCTGATGGCGGCGATGCTGCCAAATACGCTGCCGGACTTCGTCCGCCCCGGCGCATGGACGGCCTTCACGCTAATGGCGCAGCGTCACCGAGCCCCGTTGCTCAGCGGCCCCGACCGCCCACCGCAAATTCGCCTGGCCTGAGGCGCGCCAGGCGCTGGGGCGAGGTACTTCTGGGGCCTCTGGCTCCCTCCGCGCTGCCCTGACTTTCTGCCGCCTTGGACGTCGGCCACATCGGATCCGTTTGGCCTGGGGCCCGCCCGAAGGCCGAGCGCATGGGTTCCGCGTACCGCAAGCGCGAACCCCTAGCGAGCGGCGATTGCTCCGCGACAAAGCTCTTTTTTTGATGAATCACGAGGTATTTATGCCGCAAATCCGATTTTTGTTGATACTGGCCGTGTGCCTGCAAGGGCTTGCCGTCGGGGCGCAAAGTGCCGTGCCCGGTGCACAAGCCGGCCCCTTTCCAGAGCTTGCGGCCCCAAGCGCTGCGCCCGTCCAAGCCATTGCATTGCAATACGACTCTGTGCTGGCGAAGTACCAGCCCTACACCGAGCAGGCCGTGGCTTCGTGGCCAGACGCCAACGCCACGGTGCAGCGCATTGGCGGCTGGCGGGCCTATGCCAAAGAGATACAGGCCCCAGCAAGCGCCTTGCCTGAACCGGGCGCCAAACCATGAACGCGCAATTCTCGCGTGTGCCCAGGCTCTTGCGTGTCCTGGGCTTGGTCGGGGTCGTAGCACTGGCGGGCTGTGCCAGTTTGGACTTTGAAGCCACGCTGGCCCGCACCAACCAAGACACTGCCAGCTTCACCCGCGGTGCGCTCGCGCTGGCGCAAACCGACGCCCATCGCGAGGCGCGCGCCACCCAAGCAGCCCGCCTATTAGATCAGCCGCTGGACCAGGCCGGGGCAGTGCAGCTGGCCCTGGTCAACAGCCCGGCCTTGCAAGCCCTTTTGGCGCAACGCTGGTCGGAGCTGGCGGCCCTGGCGCAAAGCGGCCGGATGGTCAACCCCAGCCTGAGCCTAGAGCAGGCCAGCATAGGCGCAGAGCTTGAATTCGCCCGGCGCCTGAGTGTGGGTCTCTTGGACTTGCTAACCCTGCCCCAGCGCCAGGAACGCGCCGCCCGTGCGCAGGACGTGGCGCAACTCCAACTCAGCGCCGAGGTGGTGGACCAGGTGACCCGCATACGCCAAGCCTGGGTTCGCGCAGTGGCAGCGCAGCAAAGTCTGGTCTATGCGCAGCAGGTCAACACGGTGGCCCACAGCAGCGCAGAACTGGCGCGGCGTATGCAGTCAGCGGGCAACTTCAATACCTTGCAGCGGGCGCGGCAACACGCCTTTTATGCCCAAGCCAGCGGCCAGTGGGCGCTGGCGCAGCACAGTGCACTGGCAGCACGCGAGGATCTGGTGCGCGCTCTGGGCCTGGATGACGCGCAAACGACGCAGCTTCGTTTGCCCGAGCGCCTGCCGGCTTTGCCTGAGATGCCGCATAGTCCGCAATCGCTGGCGCAAACCTCCCTGGCGCAGCGCCTGGATGTGCGCCAAGCCCAAGCGGCACTCGCCGCCTCTTTGCAAGCCCAGGGTCTGGGCGCACTGGGTAGTTTTACCGATGTGGAGCTTGGCCTGCGGCGTGACACGGTGTTTGACAATGGTGCGCTGACACAGGCCTCGCGTCACGGCGTCGAGCTTTCGGTGCGACTGCCGCTGCTCGACAGTGGCGACTTGCGCCGCACCGCCCTCAGCGCCCAAACCCTGGCGCTGGCCCAGCGACTGAAAGCCACGCTGGTTGAGGCCAGCTCCGGACTGCGGGAGGGCTATTCCGCCTACCGCACGGCCTACGACCTGGCGCGCCATTACCGCGACGAGGTGCTGCCGCTGCGCAAAACCATCGCCGATGAGAACCTGCTGCGCTACAACGGCATGCTCATAGGCGTGTTTGAGCTGCTGGCCGACACCAAAGACCAAATAGCCACGGTGCAGGCGGCCATCGCTGCCGAGCAGCAGTTCTGGCTGGCCGACGCGGCGCTGCAGGCGGCGCAGATCGGCCGCCCAACCACGCCCGCGCTGGGTGCGATGGCTGGTCCCAGCGCGGGCGCGGGTGATGCCGCGCATTGACGCGACAAAGCCCCCACCTTCCATGTTCCAGTTTTGAAAGCCGATTCCATGAACGCACGACGTGAATTTTTCAAGGTCGCCGGCCTGGCCGGTGGCGCGGTGGCTGCCGCCGCTGTCAGCCGGGTCGCGCTAGCTGCCCTGCCTGAGCCGGTGTTGCAAAGCAGCGCCAACACGATGGCGCCGCTGGTGCCTGATACCGGGCGCCCCTACAACCCGGTCGTCACACTCAACGGTTGGACCCTGCCTTGGCGCATGCGCCAGGGGGTCAAAGAATTTCATTTGGTGGCCGAGCCGGTGGTGCGCGAAATGGCGCCGGGCTTCAAGGCCCACTTGTGGGGCTACAACGGCCAGTCGCCGGGCCCAACCATAGAGGTGGTCGAGGGGGACAGGGTGCGCATTTTTGTGACCAACCGCCTGCCCGAACACACCAGCGTGCACTGGCACGGCCAGCGCCTGCCCAACGGCATGGACGGCGTCTCGGGCCTCACCCAGCCGTCCATCCAGCCGGGCAAAACCTTTGTCTATGAGTTCGAGGCGCGTCGCCCCGGCACTTTTATGTACCACCCGCACGCCGACGAGATGACGCAAATGGCCATGGGCATGATGGGCCTGTGGATTACCCACCCCAAAGCGCCCCACCCCTGGATTGCCGAGGTGCAGCACGACTTTTGTTTTTTGCTCAACGCCTACGACATCGACCCCGGCAGCTACACGCCCAAAATCATGACCATGCTGGACTTCAACCTCTGGTCCTGGAACAGCCGGGTGTTTCCCGGCATCGACTCGCTCAACGTGCGCCAGCACGATAAGGTGCGCATCCGCGTGGGCAACCTGACCATGACCAACCACCCCATCCACCTGCACGGCCATGAGTTTCAGGTGACCGGCACCGACGGCGGCCCCACGCCGCCGGGCACACGCTGGAGCGAAGTCACCACCGACGTGGCGGTGGGGCAGATGCGCCAGATCGAATTTGTGGCCGACGAGCCGGGCGACTGGGCCTTTCATTGCCACAAAAGCCACCACACCATGAACGCCATGGGCCACAACGTGCCCACGCTGATCGGCGTGGACCACCGAGGCCTAGCCAAGCAGATCAGCCAGCTCATTCCCGACTACATGGTGATGGGCGAGCGCGGCATGGCCGACATGGGCGAGATGGAAATGCCCATTCCCGACAACACCGCGCCCATGATGACCGGCCAGGGCCCGTTTGGCGGGGTGGAGATGGGCGGTATGTTCAGCGTGCTCAAGGTGCGCAAGGACCAGCCGCACGGCAACTACCAAGACCCTGGCTGGTACCAGCATCCCCCGGGCAGCGTGGCCTACGAATGGACCGGTGCGCTGGCCCCGGCGACGCGCAGCCAGTCCGGCGGCAAGGCGGCCATGGGCGCGAACCATATGCCGGCTGCTGAGATCGAAGTGCAGGTGCGCAAGCCCCTGCCCAAGAAAGCCGGTAGCCATGGCGAGCATTGACGCCGTGCGACGCACTCCACCGCATATCAACCCATTTTTTTGCATCCACCAATGAAGGAAAACCCCATGAAATTTCGCAACACCGTGCTGGCCTGGGCCAGCGTCGCACTGGCGGCGGCAGCCCCCGCCTTTGCTACTGGCGCGGCCGACGGTCACCACCATGACCACGGCAGCGCCGCCATTGGCGACGCGGGCGAGGCTAGCCAGGTCACGCGCACGGTAGAAGTGCAAATGCGCGACAGCATGCAGTTTGTGCCCTCCAAGCTGTCGGTCAAGCAGGGCGAGACCTTGCGCATCGTGGTCAAAAATACCGGCCAGCTGACGCACGAAATGGTGCTGGGCAGCGAAAAAGACCTTAAGGCCCACGCGGAGCTCATGAAAAAGTTTCCTGAGATGGAGCACGCCGAGCCCAATATGCTCACGCTGGCCGCCGGTAAGTCCGGTGAGCTGGTGTGGAAGTTCAGCCGCGCAGGCGTAGTGAACTTTGCCTGCCTGCAGCCCGGCCACTTTGATGCGGGCATGAAAGGCCAAGTGCGGGTCGCCGCAGCGAAATCGAATGCCAAAAACACCCCCAAGGAGGACCACCATGCCCACTAAACCAATGACCCGGCGCCTGTGCTTGCAGCAGGCCATCGCCATGCCGCTGGCGGCGGCTTTCCTGCCCGCGCAGGCCACCGCAGCGAAACCCCAGGTTGAGGTCTGGAAAGACCCGAACTGTGGCTGCTGCGAAGACTGGGTGTCGCACCTGCAAAAGTCCGGTTTTGCGGTGCGCGTGTTCAATGATGGCAACACGGCGGCGCGCAAGCGCCTGGGCATTCCCGATGCACTGGGCTCGTGCCACACCGGCAGCGTCGGCGGCTACGCCTTAGAAGGCCATGTACCGGCCAAGGAAGTGCAGCGCCTACTGCGCGAAAAACCCCAGGCCATCGGCTTGGCGGTGCCTGGCATGCCGGTGGGCTCGCCGGGTATGGACGGCGCGGTTTACCAAGGCCGTAAAGACCCCTTTGATGTCTTGCTGGTGCTGCCGGGCGGCGGCACACGCGTGTTTCAGAGTTATGCCAAAGGAGTTGCCATATGACGCTTAGCAAAACCCTGCGCGCCCTGACCCTGGCCCTGTCTAGTGCCTTCCTGGCGCTGACCCTCTGGGCCCAGACCGCAGACTTGAGCGAGGGCGAAATCCGCAAAGTCGACAAAGAGGGGGGCAAGATCACACTTGCCCACGGCGAAATCAAAAGCCTGGACATGCCGCCCATGACCATGGTGTTCACCGTCAAAAACCCGGGCTTGTTTGGCGAACTGAAGAAAGGCGATAAGGTGCGTTTTGCCGTGGTGCGCGAAGACGGCAAGCTGGTGCTGACCGAGATCGTGCCCGCTGCCACGCGCTAGGGGCAGCAACAGGCACCAACCGCCGCGTCAGGCCGCCGCGTAGCGGTAAATCTGGTCGCCCTGGGGGGCGCGAATCTGCGCGTTGAAGGACACTACGATGCGGTCCTTGGTGCCCACATAGGGCAGCGCCTTGTGCGGCAAAAACGCGGGGAAAAGCACCAGGTCGCCTTCGTGCGGCGTCACGTCGAGCGTGGCGTTTTGCATAAAGGCGTTGCCCATGTCCATGTAGGCGCCGCCCAAAAGGGGAAACAGGGGGCTGTAAAAGCGCGTGGCGCCGTTGAGCGCGCCCCACTGCGGCTCGTGCTGGCGCTCTGCCACCGGGTCAATTTGCACGTAGTACACCCCCGACCAGGAGCAGTTGCCATGGGTGTGCACGTCGTGGAAAGCAGCCCCGTTTTGGATCTGGAACCACAGGCCCACCAGTTCAAGCTGCAGGCCGTGGCGTCCGCTGGGCCAGACCCCGGCATTGGCCTGTTTGGCTGTGGCTTGCAGCGACTGGGCAATGAACTTCACCAAGGTATGGAACTCGGGCACGTCCACCCGCTGCAGCAAATCGTCGGCGCTGGCGTAAAAGTTGCCGGCGCGCTCGGGGTGTTGCGCCACGTCGGTGGCACGCATGACGCTGAAGATGCGCGCCAGCACCTCGTTCACCGCTGCGGCGCCTTGCAGGCGGTGGACTGCCATGGGCACCGGCCAATGCGCGCTGTTGGGGGCGCTGTTAGACATGGTACCGAGCGCGCTGAGCACGCCCGTGGGGCTGCTGGTGGCGGGTGGCATGCTCATGCGCTGACGGCGTGTCCGGCGGGCAAGTCAAGCCGCCAGCCGGTGCGCTGGGCCAGCGCCTCCAGGTCGGCCAGGGTGTCAAGGTCAGTGACAAAGCGGGTGTTGGTGCTCGTGTGCACATGCACCAGCTCGGGCTGGCGCTCCACCAGGTGGCGGCAGGCCAGGTTGGTGCCGCTGGCCAAAATATCGGCCAGTGCCACCTCGTCCATCACGATGGGGTTGCCGCGCTGGCCGTCCACCACCGGCACCACCACGTGGCCGGCCAGGCGTTTTTTGAAGGCGGCAATCAGTTCGGTCAGGTCGGCTGCGCCCAAGAGCGGCTGGTCGGCCAGCACCACCAGCACTGCGTCAAAGTTGCCGCGCAGCGCCTGCAAGCCCACCCGCACCGAGCTTTGCTGACCCAGCGCGAAGTCGGCGTTGTGGGCCAAGGTGACCGGAAAAGACGCCACGCTGGCCTCGACCGCGTCGCGAGCGTAGCCGGTGACCACCACCACCTCGTCCACCCCGGCGCCGCTGAGCGCTATGAGCTGGCGGTTGATGAGCGGCACGCCTTGCAGGCGGATCAGCGACTTGGCCACACCGCCCATGCGGCTGCCGGTGCCCGCAGCAAGGAGCACCGCGCCCACGCGCAGGCGGGCGTACAAACCGCCGCCTTGTTTGAGTAAGCATCCCATGGAAATACTCCTGTAATTGGTTGAAAAAAGAAGGGTTCAGGCGCTGCGCAGCACATCGGGCAGGCGCGCCAGGCTGGCCAAATTATGGGCCGGCAGAAAGCGGTTCACCTGCTTGGCCGCGCGTAGCATGGCCTCGGACTGCGGCGCCTGCACCGTGGGGTGCAGCCAGCAAACCCGCGCGCCGCGCGCGCGCACCTGGGCGAGCACCGCCTCCAGGTCGTCGGGCGGGTCGGTGTCGTAGCCGTCGCTGAACACCATAAAAAGATCGCCGCGCTGCAAGGACCGCCGGTCCAGGTGCAAGCGCAGCGCCTCGTGCAAGCAACTGGCAATGCGGGTGCCACCGCCAAAACCGAAAGTGACGGCGTTGACCTTTTCTTGCACCCGCGCGCTGCGCCGCTTCATCAGCGGCGTGACGTCGGCCACGCTGGTGTGAAACACCAGGGCGCGCGCGTCCATCACCTCCACAAAAGCCCGGGAGAGGCGCAGGTAAAACTGGGCGTGCACTTCCATCGATCGGCTCACGTCTACCAGCACCACCACGCGCGGCTGGCGGCGCCGGCGCTGCACGCGGGCGAGCTTGACCACCTCGCCACCGCTGGCCAGCGCGCCGCGCAGCGAGCGGCGCAGGTGCACCGCGCCCCGGTCGCCGGTGGGCTGAAAGCGGCGCAGCAACTGGGCGCGTAGGCGTTTTTTTAGGGCTTCGACCAGGGGCTCAAAGCGGTCCATGTCGCCGGGCATCCATTCAGCAAAGTCGCGCTGGTCCAGCGCCGCGGTGGTGCTGGCGCCGCCCTGGGCACGTTGCGGGCCGCTGCTTTCTTCCAGGTCACCGGCGGCCGTGTCATCGGCCAGGCCCACGGTGGGCTGGGCTTTGCCCGGTGCGGTGTTGCCCGCTTGCTGGGCCATGTCCTGGTGCATTTGCTGCACCAAATCGGGCAGGGTGCGCGCGCGCTGGGTCAGACCAGATGTGCGGGTGCCGCCTTTGACCTGGTTCGGGAACCAAAATGCTTGGTGCAGGTCGGGGTATTTGCGCCACTGGGTTTGGCTGCCGCTGGCAATGGCACGCCACAGCGCCTGGGTACGCGGCCACTGCGCCAGGGGCAGCGCGGCGGCGGCTTGCACCATGAGTTCGACCTCGGCGTAACCCAGCGCAAAACCGTGCTGTCGCAGGTAGTGGGCAAATTCGCCCAACTGTTCGCGCGGGTCGGTAGCCGCTGCTAGTTTGGTCGGCTTGTGCGGGTCGGCGCCCAGCGCGGCGGACATGGCGCCTACTTCAGCGCGGCGGCGACGCCCGCGTCTTGGCCCATGCGCGGACCGTCCATCAGCTTGCCGACGCGCTCAGAAGTGACTTGCCAGCGGTCATTGCGGGTCTTCAGCAAGGTTGCCAGCGAGGGCATGAGCAGCTGCGGGTCGATAGGCAGCTCGCTGTGGCCGAGCTTGAAGAGCACACGCACCCAGTCCAGGGTTTCGGCCACACCAGGGGTTTTGTCCAGGTCTTCCTTGCGCAGGCGCTGCACAAAGGCTACGCACTCCTCCACCAGGCGGCTGGCGGCTTCGGGCACCAGGGTGCGAACGATTTGCGTCTCGCGCGCCAGGGTGGGAAAGTCCACAAAGTGGAACAGGCAACGCCGGCGCAGCGCGTCCGAGAGGTCGCGCGTGCCGTTGCTGGTCAAAATCACCAGGGGCTTGCTCACCGCGCGCAGGGTACCAATCTCGGGCACGCTGATCTGGTATTCGGACAGCATTTCCAACAAAAAGGCCTCAAACGCTTCGTCGGCGCGGTCAATCTCGTCGATCAGCAGCACGCAGGGCTCGGGGCAGCGGATGGCCTGCAAGAGCGGACGCTCCAGCAAAAACGCTTCTGAGAACAGGTTGTCGCGCAGCGCGGTGCGGTCGCCCTGGCCGGCTTCGGTCATGCGGATTTCCAGCAACTGGCGGCTGTAGTTCCACTCGTAGACCGCCTGGCTCAGGTCCAGCCCTTCGTAGCATTGCAGGCGCAGCAGCGGGCGGCCCAGCGCGCGGGCGCAGGCGCTGGCAATGGCGGTTTTACCTACCCCGGCTTCGCCTTCCAGTAATAACGGGCGCTCGAGCGACAAGCCCATCCAGACCAGGCTGGCGAGGTCTTCGTCGGCGATATAACCCGCGTGGAACAGGCGCTCGCGCAGGCCTTGGGGCGAAGCCAGATCGGTGGCAGTGCTCATGGCTGGGGTGCGAACCTTAGCGCTTGCCGCCAAACAGATTGGCAAAGAAGTTTTTCACTAGGGACCAAACCAGGCCCAGGGCGTTGAACTCTTGCGCGACCACCGGCGCTTGCGGCGCTGGCGCTGCGGCCGCTGGTGCGGCGCTCTCGCCCGGGGCGGGGGCAGCGGGAGCCAGGGCAGCTTGCACCACGGCAGCTTTTTGCGAAAACACGACGGCAAACTGGGCCAGAATCATGTCGGACACGGAGCCCATCATGCGCCCGCCAAACTGGGCGAACTTGCCGTTGACTATGACTTCGGCGTGGCCCACCAAGGTGCAACTGGTGGCGTCAATGGCCACCAGGTTGGCGGTGAGTTCCATGGACGCAGACGAGCCGCCCTTGTCGGCGCCCTTGCCCAGCATCTTGAGCGTGCGGGTGGCGGGGTCCAGCGCCAAAATTTCGATCGTGCCAGCAAAGGCGGCCACAGCCGGGCCCACCTTGACACGCACGCTGCCAGTGAAATGGGTGGCGTCAACCTCCGAAGTGATTTGCGCGCCAGGCATGCAAGTGGCCAACTCGTTCATGTTGGCAAGAACCGTCCAGGCGGCATCTACCCCGGCGGACACCGGGTACTGCTTGTCTAAAACTACTTCCATGGGAACTCTCCAAAAAAAACAGGGGCGGATGCAGCGCACCGCATCCGCCCTCTCAAGGACGAAACAAATTAACTAGCGATTCCCGCAGCCTTGAGCTGTTGCCACACGCGGTAGGCTGAGTGTGGCATGTTGAAGTGCGTCACACCCAGGTGGGCAAAGGCGTCCACCATGGCGCTGGTGAACGTGGGGATGCTGCCCACGTGCGGTGACTCGGCCACGCCTTTGGCACCAATGGGGTGGTGCGGCGACGGGGTTACCGTATGGTCGGTCTCCCAGTGCGGGGTCTCCACAGCGGTGGGCAAGAAATAGTCCATCAGCGTGTTGCCCTGGATATTGCCTTGCTTGTCAAACGACAGCAGTTGGCCCATGGCCACGGCAAAACCCTCGGTCAATCCACCATGGATCTGGCCTTCGATGATCATCGGGTTGATGCGGGTGCCGCAGTCGTCGAGCGCATAGAAGCGGCGGATTTTGGTCTCGCCCGTGCCCTTGTCGATGTCCACCACGCAGAGGTAAATACCAAAGGGGAAGGTGAAGTTCGGTGGGTCGTAGTAGTGCACCGCTTCCAGTCCGGGCTCCAGTCCCGGCGGGGGGCTGTTGTAGGCGGCCCATGCGATTTGCGTCATGGTTTTGAACTTGGCGTCATCGCCGCGCACTTTGAAGCGGTCGATTTCCCACTCGAGATCGGCTTCGCTGACTTCCATCAAATGCGCAGCAATCTTTTTGGCCTTGGCGTGGATTTTGCGCGCAGCCATGGCAATGGCGGCACCGGCTACCGGCGTGGAGCGCGAACCGTAGGTTCCCAAACCGTAAGGCGCGGTGCTGGTGTCACCCTCTTCAACTTGGATGATTTCCGAGGAAATACCCAGCTCGGTGGCGATGATTTGCGCGTAGGTAGTCTGGTGGCCTTGGCCTTGCGAGATGGTGCCCATGCGGGCAATAGCGCTGCCGGTGGGGTGCACACGGATTTCGCAGGAGTCGAACATGCCAACGCCCAAAATATCGCAGATCTTGCTTGGGCCAGCACCCACCACTTCGGTGAAGGTGACTAGGCCGATGCCCATTAAGGTTGGGCAATTCGGATCCGCTCGCTTGGCAGCTTGTTCGGCGCGCAGGCTTTTGTAGTCCACCGCGTCTAGCACCTTGTCAAGCGCGGTCTGGTAATCGCCCGAGTCGTAATCAAAGCCGAGCGCGGAGTGGTAGGGGAACTGTTCGCGCTTAATGAAGTTTTTGGCGCGGATCTCGGCCTTGTCCATGCCCAGCTTTTGGGCCAGCACATCGACCATGCGCTCCACCAGGTACACCGCTTCAGTTAC
>Ga0209500_10000128_pt1 | contig 68729 bp, 57 predicted proteins | sample S_140212_EF_Meta_FD_187323 | JGI IMG/M metagenome (GOLD analysis project Ga0209500, IMG submission 187323) | Freshwater microbial communities from Lake Simoncouche, Canada to study carbon cycling - S_140212_EF_MetaG (SPAdes) (version 2) | ecosystem: Environmental > Aquatic > Freshwater > Lake ... | reverse complement strand
GGGTGCGGACCCATCCGGAAACTGTGACTCCCTTGAGCGGCTGCTCGGCGGCGAGTGCCTGCTTGACCTTGATTCGCATAGGGCAATTTGCACCACCCTGCCCTCCGAAACAAGCGAGAGATGCCCGGCTGGCCTTGCCGCCACCCGTTTTTTCGGGTCGGGCTGGACAAGCCCGCCCCCTTTAACACGCTCCGAACCCTTCACACATGAACGCACTCGAACAGCTTCGCCAACACACCAAGGTCGTCGCCGACACCGGCGACTTCGCCGCCATGAAGGCCTTCAAGCCTCTGGACGCCACGACCAACCCGAGCCTCATCCTTAAGGCTGTCCAGATGCCGGAGTACCAGGCCCTCCTCCAGAAGGCCGCCCAGGACAATAAGAGTAAGGGCGTCCAAGCCGCGGTAGACGCGCTCCTCATCTCCTTCGGCACCGAGATTCTCAAGATCGTCCCGGGCCGCGTCTCCACCGAAGTCGACGCCCGCCTTTCCTTCGATAAGACCGCCACCGTCGCCAAGGCCCGCGAACTGATCGCTCTTTATAAGGCCGCCGGCATTCCCAAGGAACGTATCCTCGTAAAGATGGCCTCCACCTGGGAAGGCATCCAGGCCGCCGCCGAACTCGAGAAGGAAGGCATCCGCTGCAACCTCACCCTGCTCTTCTCGTTCGCCCAAGCCGTCGCCTGCGCCGACGCCAAGGTCCAGCTGATCTCGCCGTTCGTCGGCCGTATCTACGACTGGCACAAAAAGTCCCAGGGCGCCAACTGGAACGAAACCGCCTCCTCAGGCGCCAACGACCCGGGCGTACAGTCCGTCCGCCGCATCTTCGCTTACTACAAGCGCAACGGTATCAAAACCGAAGTCATGGGCGCCTCATTCCGTAATTGCGGCCAGATCAAGGCCCTCTGCGGTTGCGACCTCCTGACCATCGCCCCGAACCTCCTCGAGGAGCTCTCCAAAGATTCCGCCTCCGTACCCAAGGCGCTCGACGAAGCTGCCGCCAAGGCCGAAGGCGAAGCCGCCAAGACCTGGGGCGAAAAAGATTTCCGCTGGCACCACAACGAAGACGCGATGGCCACGGAGAAGACCGCCGAAGGCATCCGCGCCTTCGCCGTCGACGGCAAGAAGCTCGACGACCTGGTCGCCAAGGCCATCGGCTAAGCGATCTGTCAGTCCCTCAAGTAAGGCCGGGCCCCAAGCCCGGCCTTACTTATTTCGGCGTACCCAGGACAGCACCAGAAGGATGGCGCCCGCGAAGACGAACAACCAACCCAAGGGAATCAGGCCAAAAGATTCATGCAGGAAGCCTTGGTCGTCGAGGCGACTACCGATGCGTTGGAAGAGCTCGTAGCAGCCCTTGGCGGCCAGGAGACAGGCAATCGCAGCGATCAAATACCGGCGATTCATGGGCTACTTCCGGCGCTGGCGGACGGCCTCGAAGAGGCAAATCGCCGCAGCATTGGAAACATTGAGCGAATCCGACAGGCCAGCCTGCGGGATTGAGATCTTCTCGTCCGCGCCCTTGAGCCAGAAATCGGTCAGTCCGTCCTTCTCCGAACCGAGCAGCAACGCCACCGGACCACGGCAATCGACGTCCCAATAAGCCTTGGTGGCCGCAGGCGAAGTCGCGAGCGAACGAACCCCCTTCGACTTCATCCAGGCGGCGGCCTCTTGCGAGGTGCAGACGGCCACGGGCACGGAGAAAAGCGCGCCCTGCGAAGAACGGACGACGTTCGGATTAAAAACGTCGGTGATCGGGTCGCAGACGATAAGCGCGTCACAGCCGGCGGAATCCGCCGTGCGCAGCAGCGCACCGAGGTTACCGGGCTTCTCGACTGATTCGGCCACGAGCAGGAGCGGATTGGCGGAAGGTTTGAGCTGATCCAGGGAACAATTCCAGGTCTTGGCGACGCCGAGCAGACCATCAGGCCCTTCGCGCCCGCTGACCTTCTCAAAGGCGGATTCCCCGAGTTCACAGCAGTCCACGCCAGCGACACGGGCGTTGGTCACGAGTTCGGCGGCCTCGGAACCACGGAACATCGACGGGCAGAAATAGATCTCGAATACCTCGACCTTGCGCTCGATGGCGCGAGAGAGCTCCCGGAGGCCTTCGGCGATGAACAGGCCGCGGGCTTCGCGCTCGGCACGGTCCCGCAGGCGGGCCAATGCCTGCACGCGGGGGTTCTGTCGGCTCTGGATAACCTCGTCGGGCACGGGCGAAGTGAGTACCAAGGGACGCCGCAGGGCAAGGATAGGCCTTCGGTAGGGATAAGTCTCGACCTCTCCGCCGGGAGACGGACTTTATCGCCATGTCCGAATTCGAGCCGCCTCAGTCCCGCAAACCCGACTCCTCCAAGTTCCGGGAGGGCAAGTTCACCTACCATCAGGAGATCGAGGTCGAGATCGCCAGCCTGACAAACCTCGGCGAAGGCGTGGCCCGCGTCGACGGCTGGGTCGTCTTCATCGCCGGCGCGCTCGCGGGCGAAAAGATCGTGGCCCGCATCTGGCATAACGCCGCTAACTTCTCGCGCGGCGACCTCGTCCGCGTCGTCGTCCCCTCACCGCACCGCGTCCAGCCGCGTTGCGACCTCTTCGGCGAATGCGGCGGTTGCCAGTATCAAAACCTCGCCTACCCGCAGCAGCTCGAGTGGAAGCAGAAGCAGGTCGCGGAGGCCTTCGAGCGCCTCGGCGGCATCAAAACTAAGGTCGACGCCTGCCACCCTTCGCCGAAGCAGTACGGCTACCGCTCCAAGATCACCCCGCACTTCATGACCCCGCGCCGCGCGGACTTCCCGATCGGCTTCCTCGCTGCCGGCACCTCCCGCCGCGTCGTCGACGTACCGAAGTGCCCCATCGCAACGGACGCGATCAACGCCGCCCTTGCCCGCTCCCGCAAGGACATCAAGTCCAACCCGGGTCGCTTCGAGCGGGGCGCCACCCTGCTCTTCCGTGATTGCGAAGAGGGCGTCGTAACCGACTCCCGCCAGGTCGTCACCGAGAAGGTCGGTGCGGTGCAGCTGAAATTCCTAGCCGGCGAGTTCTTCCAGAATAACCCCTCCGTGCTCGAACAGTTCGTGGGCCACGCCATCAAGCTCGCCCACGAGTCCGGCGCCAAGCACCTCGTCGACACCTACTGCGGCTCAGGTCTCTTCGCTCTTTCCGGTGCCCGCCTCTTCGACTCCGTCAACGGCATCGAGGTCAGCGCCGAAGCCGCCCGTAAGGCCGCCGAGAACGCCACGCTCAATCACTTCCTCAACTGCCGCTTCATCGCCGGCTCCGCGGAATCTATCTTCAAAAAGATTCCCGTCGAAGGCCATGAATCCGCCGTGATTGTCGACCCACCCCGCAAGGGCTGCGACGAAGCGTTCCTCGATCAGCTGCATGCCTTCGGCCCGCGCCGTATCGTCTACGTCAGCTGCGCCCCCGACACCCAGGCCCGCGACGTGAAGTATCTTTGCGCCAAGGGCTGGAAGGTCATCTCGGTCCGTCCGTTCGACCTCTTCCCGCAGACCCGGCACGTCGAGTGCATCGCGGCGCTGGAAAGGGCCTAAGCGGTCCGTCGGGGCACAAAAAAGGGGCGCCGTAAGGCGCCCCTTCTGCTTGGCCGGTCAGCCGACTCAGGCCTGCGGCTTGGCGGCGTTTTCTTCCTCTTCGTCCGAACGCTCGACCTTGGAGATGCCGAGGAGCGACTCGCCTTCCTTGAGGCGCATAACGCGGACGCCCTTGGTGTTACGACCCGCCGTGCAGCGAATGTCGGACACCTTGGTGCGGATGGACTGGCCGCCCTTAGTGAGGAGCATGACCTCGTCTTCTTCCTGGACGCTGAGGGCGCCGGCGACGCCAACTTCGGTGGCAATGGCGATGACGCCCTTACCGCCGCGAGTCTGCTTACGATAGACCGGCTCCTTGGTCTCCGGATCGTCGAAGGGCGTGCGCTTACCGATGCCATCGATGCCGACGACGAGGAGCGTGCAGGCCGGATCGACGACTTCCATCGCCTTCACCTGGTCGCCCGTATCGAGCCTCATACCAGCGACACCGGTGGTATCGCGGCCCATTGAACGGACGTCGGACTCGTGGAAGCGGATCGACATACCGGACTGCGAGATCATCACGACCTCGTTGTCGCCGTTGGTCAGCTTGGTGGAGATGAGGCGGTCGCCATGTTCGATGTTGATACCGATGATACCTCCCTTGCGGTAGTTGGCGTACTTCGAGATCTCGGTCTTCTTGATCGTACCATTCGCCGTGCACATCATGAGGAACTTACCTTCCTCGAAGTTCGAGACGCAGACCATCGCAGCCAACTTCTCGTCGTCCTTGAGCTCAAGCAGGCGAGCGATCGACTTACCGCGGGAAGCACGGTTGGCTTCTTCGATCTCGTAGACCTTCTCCACGTATACGCGGCCATTGTTCATGAAGAACAGGATATGGTCGTGGGTGTTGGCCGTGAAGAGGTGTTCAATGAAGTCGCTATCGTCGTCAGACGCAGCCTTGGAGAGCTCGGCGCCCTTGGTGCCCTTGCCGCCACGCTTCTGAAGGCGATACTGGGCGACTGGCGTACGCTTGATGAAGCCGGCATGCGAGACGGTGACCACGCAGCCTTCGTTGGCGACGATGTCCTCCATCGAGAGGTCACCTTCCTGGGCTGAGACCTTTGTCTTACGCGGACCGATGTGCTTCTTGGCGGCGTCGCGCAGCTCCTTCTTGATCAGGGTGAGCAGCTTCAGCTCGCTCGAGAGGATGCTGCGGAGCTCTTCGACGAGCGCCATCAGTTCGCGGTACTCGGCCTCGATCTTGTCGCGCTCCAAGCCGGTGAGCTGGTAGAGGCGCAGGTCGAGGATGGCCACGGCCTGGCGTTCGCTGAGGCCGTACTTGGCCATCAACTTCACGCGGGCCTCGTCGCGGTTGGTCGCGGCGCGGATGATCTTCACGAAGTCGTCCAGATTACGCAGGGCGATCTTGAAGCCCTCGAGGATGTGGGCGCGGTCTTCGGCTTTACGGAGACGGAAGCGGGTGCGACGGGTGACCACGTCTCGGCGGTGCTCGACGAAGCATTCGAGCAGTTCGCGGATGTTCATCTGCTTCGGGCGACGCTTGTCGAGGGCGAGCAGGATGACGCCGAAGGAGTTCTCGAAGTTGGTGTGCTTGTAGAGCTTGTTGATGACGACCTTCGGGTTCTCGTTGCGCTTGAGCTCGATGACCACGCGGGTGTTCTCGTCGGACTCGTCACGCAGGTCGGAAACCTCATCCAGCACCTTGTCGGTGCACAGTTGGGCGATATGCTTCACTAGGGAGGAGCGGTTGACGTTATAGGGCAGCTCCGTGAGGACGATCTGCTCCTTGCCGTTCTTCATCTCTTCCGTGTGGGCGACGCCGCGGACACGAATGATGCCTCGGCCGGTGCGCAAGTACTGCTTGATGCCGTCCTTGCCATTGATGACTCCGCCGGTCGGGAAATCCGGACCGATGATGATCTTCTCGAGGTCTTCGACGGTGGCGCTGGGCTTATCGATGATGAGGCAGGTCGCCTCGACGAGCTCGTTCAGGTTATGGGGCGGGATGTTGGTCGTCATGCCGACCGCGATGCCGGTCGAACCGTTCATCAGCAGGTGAGGCAAGGCGCACGGGAGGACGGTCGGCTCGGTGGTCGACTCCTTGTAGTTCGGGATGAAATCCACCGTGTCCTCGTCGATGTCGGCGAGGAGTTCGGACGAGACCTCGGAGAGGCGGCACTCCGTGTAACGGTAGGCCGCGGGCGGATCGCCGTCCACGGAGCCGAAGTTGCCCTGCGGCTCGATCAGCTGGTAGCGCATCACCCAGTTCTGGGCGAGGCGGACGAGCGTGTCGTAGACGGAGCTGTCGCCGTGCGGGTGATAGTTCTTGAGCACTTCGCCAACGACGCCGGCGCACTTATCGAACGGGCGGTTGTGGACGAGGCCTTCCCGCATCATCGCGTAGAGGATGCGGCGCTGCACGGGCTTCAGGCCGTCACGCGCGTCCGGGAGGGCGCGGGAGACGATGACGGACATCGAGTAATCGATGTAGGCCGTCTGCATGATGTCCGTGATGTTGGCGGTCGTGAGCTTTTCCTTGTCAGAGTACATATTCGAAGAGGTCTTGAGTTAGGTTCGTCAGGTTGATCAGACGTCGAGGTTCGAGGTGTTGAGCGCGTTGTCTTCGATGAAGGCGCGGCGGGAGGGGACATCTTCGCCCATGAGCATCGCGAAGACGCGGTTAGCTTCGGCGGCGTCGGCGATGTCGACCTTGAGGAAGCGACGCTTGGCCGGATCCATCGTGGTCTCGAAGAGCTGCTTCGGATTCATTTCGCCCAGGCCCTTGTATCGCTGGATCGTGAGACCCTTACGGCCGAACTGGCGGATCTGGCCAATGAGCTCGAGGATCGAGCCGAGCGGAATGGGGTCGGCCTTCTTGACGACCTTCTTGGCCGGCTTTTCTTCGCCCTTGGGCTCTTCTTCGCCTTCCGCGGGGGCCGGAGCCTCCTCGGCGGTCGAACCATCAATCAGGTGGTAGCGCGGCTCTTCGCCGGTCGTGAACTGCTTCACATCCATACCCTGGGTCTCGAGTTCCTTGAGCACCTTCGAGATGGAATCGTTCTCAAAGATCTCGATCACATTGACGCGTTCCTGGACGACCGTGCCGTCCTTGAGCTTCTTCTCGCGGTCGATCTTGTCGGCGAGGAAGTCCTCGACGCCGGCCTTGCGCAGGTAAGCCTGCTTGGCATCGGTATCGACGAGGAACTCATAGGTCTCCTCGTTGCCGGTGCGGGTACGGACGATGAAACGCGGGAGCGCGTGGGTCTTATGGTCCTGCTGGTCGAGGTAGGCACCGAGTTGGCAACCCGTGCGGCCGATAACGGTCCCAAGGGATTCCAGTCGAGCGAGGGATTCGACAATCTTGTCGAGCTTCTGGCCGGGGAAGACGTGCTTATCGCGGAGGCGAAGAAGGTTCACGTCCTCGGAGCCGAGCTCGAGGAGGATGCGGTTCAGTTCCGGATCATTGTCGACGTACTGCTCGCGCTTCTTGCGCTTGATGCGGTAGAGGGGCGGCTGGGCGATGTAGACGTAGCCGGCTTCGATGAGTCCGGGCATCTGGCGGTAAAGGAACGTGAGGAGCAGCGTACGGATGTGCGACCCATCGACGTCGGCGTCCGTCATGATGACGAGTTTGTGGTAGCGGCACTTCGTGACGTCGAAGGCGCCATCGCCCTCGTGCTTGCCGATACCGGTACCGCAGGCGGTGATGATTGTACGGATTTCCTCGTTGGAGAGGATCTTGTCGATACGGGCCTTCTCGACGTTGAGGATCTTGCCCTTGATTGGGAGAATTGCCTGGTAGCGACGGTCGCGACCCTGCTTGGCGGAGCCACCGGCGGAGTCACCTTCGACGATGTAAAGTTCACAGACGGACGGATCGCTCTCAGAGCAGTCCGCCAGCTTGCCAGGGAGGCCGCCGGAGGACATCGCGGACTTACGGACCGTCTCGCGGGCCTTGCGAGCGGCTTCGCGGGCACGGGCAGCGTTGAGACACTTGTCGACGATACGACGGCCGGTCTTCGGATCGCGCTCGAGGTAGTACTTAAGCTGCTCACCGACGACTGAGGTCACGATGCCTTCGACCTCCGGGTTCGTGAGGCGCGTCTTGTTCTGCGACTGGAATTTCGGGTCGGGGTGCTTAACGGAGATGACGGCCACGAGGCCTTCGCGCATGTCGTCGCCGTTGAGCTTGGTGTCCTTGTCTTTGACGAGATTGTTGGACTTCGCGTAGTGATTGATCACGCGGGTGAGCGCGGAACGGAAGCCGGACAGGTGCGTGCCACCTTCGGGCTGGTTGATCAGATTGGCGTAGCAGAAGACCATCTCGTCGTAGCGGTCGTTATACTGCAGGGCGACGTCGAGCGTCATACGACGCATGCCCGGCGTGGGCTTCTCGCCGTCGGCCATCACGCGCGGGTTGGCGAGGTCGGTGAAGTCGACTTCCGCCGCGATGAGGATCGGCTTGTCGAAGAGGCGTTCTTCGTTGGCGTTGAGAAAGGAGACATACTCGGCGATGCCGTCCTTGAACTCGAACTTGTCGGAGCGATTGGAGCGATGATCCTTCATGTCGACCGTGATACCCGGGACGAGGAAGGCCAGTTCGCGCATGCGGCGCACAATCGTGTCGTACTTGAATTCCTGAGTGGCGACGAAGATTTCTGGGTCCGGATGGAAAGTGATTTTCGTACCAGTGCGCTTCGTCTTGCCGATGACCTTGATGGACTGCGTGACTTCACCGCGGCAGAACTTCATCTGGTGGACTTCGCCTTCGCGGCTGACTTCGGCGATAAAGCTGTCGGAGAGCGCATTAACGCACTTCGCGCCGACGCCGTTGAGGCCACCGGATACCTGGTAGGCGCCCTTGTCGAACTTACCGCCGGCGTGCAGGTTGGTGAGCACGAGCTCGAGCGTCGGGACTTTTTCCTCCGGGTGCATGGCGACAGGAATGCCGCGACCATCGTCCTCGACGGATAGCGAGCCGTCCGCATGGATCTCGACCTTGATGCTCTTGCAGTAGCCGGCGAGTGCTTCGTCGATCGAGTTGTCGACGATCTCATACACGCAGTGATGGAGACCCGTCTCGTTCGTATCGCCGATGTACATACCAGGTCGTTCGCGCACGGCCTTGAGGCCCTTGAGGCGTTTGATGTCGGCGGCGCCGTAGCTTTCGTTGCCGGCGTGCTTGCCGCGGTTCGGGGTTTTCTCAGAATTTTCGCTCATGTTTAGGTGTGTAAATAAATGATATTTCCCCGCCCGAAGGAGGGGTCTTTTCATGCTGTTTTTCACAGGGGTATCTGCAACAGGAAACACCCTGTCCGTGAATGTTTTTGGACGGCCAGAAATGACTACCAATCAACCCCTTACGAAAACTTATAGGGGGTGTTAGAAACCGTTGTTCACACGTTATCCACAGCCCTTTTCCGCCCCTCGGAGGTAGGGCTAAAACCAGGCACTCAGGCCGGCCCAAAAAAGGCGGCGATTGGACCGAGCGCAGCTTCGCCGGCGTCCTCGAGGACATAGTGCCCGGCGTCGGCGAACAAGACCTGCTCAGCGGAGGGGAAACGGGCGACGAAACCTTCGAGAAAGGACCGGTCGAAGCAGAAGTCGCGCATTCCCCAGCAAAGGAGCATAGGCTTGCCCTTTAAGCCCTCCAAAGAGGCCTCCACGGCAGCCAAGACGGGCCGGGTGGGGTGTTCGGCCTCCATCGGGATGTCGGCCACGAAGTCGGCTACCGCCCGCCGGACTGAGATCGACCCGTAGGGGGCAAGGAAACCGGCCTTGGCGGCGGGGCTAAGTGGCTTCTCGACAGACATCCAGGTCGCCGGCCAAGCAAAGCCGTTCAGGCCTTGAACAATGAACCGGCCAAGCAAGGGAGCCCGGCAAAGGGCGATGCGGGCCGGGATGCGGTCGGACAGGAACGCGCCCGTGTTCGTGACGAGGATCTTCCCTACCCTTTCTGGCCGGCGGCCCGCGACGCCAAAACCGATGGCACCACCCCAATCGTGAACGCCTAGGTCGAACTCCTTGAGGCCGAGATGAGCGATGAGCGCTTCGACGTCGGCGATACGGTCCGCCAGTCGCAAGAAGCGATTCGGGCGCGCGGATAGGCCCATGCCGACATGATCGGGAGCGATAACGCGGCGGCCTTGTGCGGCGAGTTTCAGAATCAAGTCACGCCAGAGGAACGACCACGATGGGTTTCCATGCAGTAAGAGTACTGGACGTCCGTCGCGCGGACCATGATCGACGTAACTCATCCGTCCTGAAAGCGCGGCAAAATCCTTTGGCACAAAGGGATACAGCGCCTGCACGGCGGGAGAAAGGTCGGCGGAGCTCATTGGCATTCGACGGCGAGCATCATGCTGGCGAGACCGCTGCCAATCCCCAGCAACGCGACCCTATCGCCGGCCTTGATGCGGCCTTCAGCGAGTCCGAGCGCTAACGTGGCGGGCACGGAGACCGAGCCCACGTTACCCAGACGGTCGAAGCTCTGGTAATCCTTGGCGGGGTCGAGGCCGAGCTTCTCGAAGAGCAAAGAGGAATGGCGGCGACCCACCTGGTGTGTCACCACGCGATGCGGCGTGGATTCGTCCCAGCCCGTCGTCCCTTTGAAGCGACCCCAGCAGCGCTGGGCGAGCGCGACGCCCGCGGCGAGCAAGGCCTCAGAGTCGGTGCGCATGTCGAGTTCGGCGAACGAGGTGTCGCCTTCGCAAAGGCCATTGGCCGAAGAGTCGGTTTCGGCAGCGCCGCCCAGGAGACGGATCGAGCCTGGTCCGGCGAGGTCATCACGGCAGACCACGGCGGCCGCGCCACCGGCGCCGATGGTGAGGTTCGCGAAGTATGGCTTGATCGTCTCACGCGTCAGCGCGAGGTCTTCGTTGAGCATACGGATGGTGCGCTCGACGAGCGGGCGGCCATCTTCGCCGGAACAGACCAACGCTCGGCGAATCTGGCCGGACTCCACCATGCCCGCGGCGAGCACGACGGCGTTGAGAAACCCTAAGCAGGCGTTGGAGACGTCGAGGATCTGTGCCTGCGGGCCGAGGCCGAGCAGGCCGTGCACGTAGGCAGCGGTCGAAGGCTCGAGGCGATCGCGGCAGACCGAAGAGTGGATCAGTAGGTCAATGTCGGCAGGACCTACACCGGCGGCATGCATTGCGCGTCTACCCGCCAGCGCGGAAGCAGCGGAAGGACGGATTGCCTGCGGCCAGAAGCGACGCTCCTTGATACCTGTCATGAGCTCCAGCCGCCCTTCTGGCAGCTTCAGACGCCCGTAAAGGGGCGCGAGGCGACGCTCAACCTCATCGGAAGTCCAGATCTCGGGAGGGAGTTCGGCCACGAGGCCGGACAGGACGGTGCGCTTGAAGATCACGATCCGGGAAGGCGGGAAGATGCGGCCACGAGCTCTTCGTCGAAGAAATTCCAGCCCATGCCGGCATCGACCACGATGCCCTGGCCGTTGATGCCGCTAGAACGAGGCGAGAGCAGCCAGACCGCCGTATCGGCAACCTCTTGCGTCTTTAAGGCCTCCTTGCGGAACGTCATCTTCTCGGCGTGCAGGTAGTTGTGGAGATAACCGGGGATGCCGGCGCTCGCGCTCGTCTTCAGCGGGCCGGCGTTGACGGAATTGAAGCGCACGCGCGAATCGGCCGAGAAGGATTTTGCGAGGAAGCGGCTGGCGGATTCGAGCGCGGCCTTGATCGGCGACATGTAACCGTAGTTCGAGGCCGTGACCTGCGAAGAGATACCGATGGAGACAATCGAGGCGTCCTGCTTTAGGTGGGGCTTCAACGCACGGGAGAGCTCAACGAGCGAGAACGCGGAAATTGCAGTAGCCTGCAGGAAGTCAGCGCGCACGGTCTCATGGAACGGCTGCATGCCCTTGGAGAAATTGGCGAAGGCCACGCTGTGCAGGACGCCATCGAGGGGGGCATGCTCGCGACCGACATCGGCGGCGAGTTTCTGCGTCTGGGCTTCGTGCTCGAGGTCGCACAGGTACACCGGCTTACCGTCCAGCAGACCCTTCAGCGAGTCGAGGCGGGCCTGTGAGCGCACGGAGTAGACCACCTTGGCGCCTTCGGCCTCAAGGGTCTTGGCGACGTGCCAGGCGACGGACTTCTTATTCGCGACGCCGAGGACGAGGTAGGTCTTACCGGTAAGGCCGAGGAAGGACATAAGGTCAGGCAGGTTGGTCGACGAGGGCGAGGGCGAAGCGAATCGTAAGGACGGCCTTACCATCACGACGCACCGTTCCCGTCATGAAATGGAATTGCTGAAGCGTCTCGACGAGCTTCACCTCGATGGAGACCGTATCGCCCGGCTTCACCATCCCCTTGAACTTGGCTTCCTCGATGCGGCAGAGTACCGGCGTCTTGCCGGCAGGGGCGCCGCCTTCGGATTGGAGCTTCTTGGTAAGGAAAATCGCACCCGCCTGGAAGACCGACTCGCAGAGCAGGACGCCTGGGGTAATCGGGTTGCCAGGGTAGTGACCAGCGTAGAAAGGCTCGTCGGCGCGGAAGGTGCGACTGCAGGTGGCACCATCGGCCCGGACCTCGTCGATTCGGTCGAGAAACAGGAACGGCGGGCGATGAGGGATGGTGTCGAGGACAGCCTGCAACATGATTACATTTTTGTCTCCGGAGAGACCGACAAGCGACACGAAAACACCGTCGGTCGCATTTGCCTTTTGCCGGCGGGCTCCCAACCTACGGGACATGAAGACACTCTACGCCACCCTCCTCATGTCCCTCCTCCCACTCTTTGGTGACGCGGCCGAAAAGCTCGCCGTCGGCGCCTCCATCCCGGACGTCACTTGTAATGACCAGGACGGCAAGCCCGTCTCCCTCGCCAAGGAAGGCGCCAAGGGCTACCTGCTCGTCTACTTCTATCCGAAGGCCAAGACCGGCGGCTGCACTAAGCAGGGCTGCTCACTGCGCGACGGCTGGGCCGACCTGCAGAAAGCTGGTGTCAGCGTCCTCGGCGTCAGCACCGACGACGAGAAGCTGCAGAAGGAATTCAAGGAAGAGCAGAAGTTCCCGTTCCGCCTGCTCGCCGACAAGGAGAAGAAAGCCGTCACCGAAGCTTTCGGCGTGAAGAACCTCATCGGCATGGCCAGCCGTAGCGCCTTCCTCTTCAAGGACGGCAAGTGTGTCTATGCCGACCACAAGGGACACACCGGCGACCAGGCTAAGGTCATCCTCGACTTCCTCGCGACCGAGAAGAAGTAACCCGGAATAATCTTCTAACAAAAAGGCCGCATCATCGATGCGGCCTTTTTCGTGTCCTGATGCGAACCTCAGTGGCCCTTGATTGGGAAGAGATCGGTCACGCTGTTATTGCCGTGGATGCGACGAATTGCATCGGACAGCAGGGGCGCAATCGAAAGCACCGTGATCGGCAGGTCCTTCGGCCAGTCGGCCGGGACGGAGTTCGTCGTGATGACCTCGTCGATGAGACCCTTGCGGAGGCGCTCGAAGGCAATCTCCTGGATCATGCAATGGGAGACCACGGCGCGCACCGAGCGGGCGCCGTTTTTCTTGAGCAGTTCGGCGGCGGCCACGAGCGTACCCGCGGTCTCCGTCATGTCGTCAACCAGGATGATGTCGCGGCCTTCGACCTCGCCGACGAGGCTCGTGGCCTGAACGGTGGTTGCGCTCGTGCGTCGCTTGGCCACAAAACCATAGGGTAGATTGAGCATGTCGGCCACGGCCGAAGCGTACTTCAGCCCACCCACGTCAGGCGAGAAGACCGTGGCATCCTTGAGCCAAGGCTTGTTCTTGATGTGCGCGTAGAAGACCGGCGAAGCGTAGAGATGGTCGACCGGGATATCGAAGAACCCCTGGATTTGCTGGGCGTGCAGGTCGACCGTCAGGACGCGGTTGGCGCCGGCGGCGGTGAGCAGGTTAGCGACGAGCTTGGCCGTGATCGGCACGCGAGGCTTGTCCTTACGATCCTGACGGGCGTAACCGAAGAACGGGATGACGGCCGTGATGCGGGCGGCGGAAGCGCGACGGAGGGCGTCGATCATGATCAGTAGCTCCATGATACGATCGTTCGCCGGTGCGCAGGTGGGCTGGATGACGTAGACGTCGCAGCCGCGAATGTTCTCGTTGATCTGAACGAACGTCTCGCCGTCGGGGAAACGATTGACGGTGGCGGTGCCGAGCGGGACGCCGAGATGTTCGCAGATTTCCTTGGCCAACGCCGGATTGGCGTTGCCGGTGAAAATCTTCATCTCAGGTAGGCTCATGTCGTTTAGCTTTTAGCAGAGTCCAAGGAGGCGGCCAGCGAATCAACCTTTTTGAACAACTCAGGGAGACGGCGGGAAAGGACGACCAAGCGTCGCTCCAGCCCGAAGGGCACGGCGGGCGTGCCATTCATGAAGCCATCGGCGGGCACGTCTTCGAAAAGGCCCGTCTGGGCACCCAACTTGACGCGATCGCCGAGGGTGAGGTGTCCAGCCACGCCGGACTGTCCGCCGAGGACGCAATGGTCGCCGAGAGTCGTGCTACCGGCGATACCGACCTGAGCGGTGATAAGGCATTGGCGTCCGATGCGGACATTATGGGCAATCTGGACGAGATTATCGATTTTGGTGCCCCGCCCTACCACCGTCTTGCTGAAGCGGGCTCGGTCCAGGGTGGAGTTAGCGCCGACCTCGACATCGTCCTCCAAGACCACATTGCCGACCTGCGGGATGCGCTGGATCTCTCCGTTCAGCGGCTCGTAGCCGAAGCCGTCGGAGCCGATGACAGCGCCCGACTGGATGCGGCAACGGGCGCCCAGGATGCAATAGTCTCCGATGGTGACGCCGGGTTTGAGCCAGCAATCGCTTCCGACGACCGCATGAGCACCGACATGACAGCGGGCCTCGAGCACTGAGCCGGAGGAAATCGTGGCGCCTTCACTGATCACACAAAGAGGACCGACATGCGCCGAAGGGTCGACCTTAGCCGAAGCGGCGACGATCGCAGAAGCATGGATACCTGCGGAAGGCCTCGGCCACAGGCGGGCCTCGAGCACCGAGCAAAGGAGCGCCAAGGCGTAGGAAGGATTGTCGACACGCAGGAAAGCCTGGCCGGCGGAAGGCTTCCCCGCGAAAGCGACCGGCACGAGGATTACTCCCGCCTGAGAAGCGGCGACGGCTTCAGCGTACTTTGCATTACCGAGGAAAGAAAGATCCGCAGAGGTGGCTTCAGCCAAGGCGGCGATACCCTTGATCGGACCGACACAGGCACCCTCGACGGCTTTGGCCCCGGTCAGAGCGGCAAGTTCGGCGATGGTGAAAGCGAGCATCATGGTCCTAAATGAAGCGCCCCTGACTGGCAGGGGCGCGGCAGAGTCTTACTTGGCAGCCGGCTTATCGCCGGCGGCAGGAGCTGCGGGCTTGGCGCCAGCGGCAGGAGCCGGGGCGATTACCGGAGCGACCGGCGATGCGGGCTTATACGCGGCATTCAGCTCCTTGAGCACGTCTTCGGTGACATCAAGAGAGGCATCAGAGAACAAGACCGGGGCCTTGCCGATGATAAGGTTGAGGCCTTTGGCCTTGGCGACCTTTTCCGACTGGGCACGGGCATCGGCGATGATCTGCTTATTCAGTTCGCCAACGCGCTGCTGGATAGTGTTGCGGGCTTCGTTGACGAAATTCTGCAATTCGGCACGTCGCTGCTGGAAGGTAGCGTTCTTCTGCTGGAACTCGGCACCGACGGCCTTCTTGCCATTTTCGCTGAGCATCGGGTCTTGGCCGCGCTTATCGATGCTCTGCAGCTCGACCTGCAACTGCTCGACGGCCTTGATCCGTTCGTTGACGGAAGCCTGGGCGGATTCCTCGGACTTGCGGATCTCCGCCTGCAGGTCCGTAGCTTTGGCGTATTTCTTGAAGATTTCCTGCTCGTCGACGATACCGATGCTGGGCGCGGCGGCGAAGACGGAGGCGGAGGCAAGGAGGAGGGCGAAGAAGGACTTCATGGTCGTATTCTGTTTTAAGAAGCGGTTAGGAGGGCGGATGGCAATCAAAACACCGTGCCGAAGCTGAAGTTAAACTTCATGCCCCCGCCATTGACCTCGCCGCCGGCACCAGGGACCTTGGTCGTCTGCAGCGGGAAGCCGAAATCGAGTCGCATGACGGCGCCGCCGAGGAGGATACGCATGCCTAGGCCGTAATCGGAATTTGCCTGGGAGACGCTGAAATCCGTCTCCGACTTGTTGACAAAGCCGTAGTCGTAGAACGCCGCGAAGCGGAGGTTTTCGGCGGCCTTGATGGTGTATTCCGCGTTAAGGTATCCGTAAGTCATGCCGCCCATGGGCTGGTTGCTACCATGGGTGGTATCGTAAGTATCATAAGCGCCCACGTCATTGTAGCTGAAGCCGCGCATGTCATAGGCACCCCCGAGGTAGAATCTTTCGTAGAAGGGGATGTAGCCGCCAGCGCCGGTGATCATACCAACGCGTCCGATGACGCCGATTGTCTGCTCGGCCGTCGGCGAGACTAGGAACCAGCGGCCGGAGCGCAGTTCGGACTTCAGGTACTTCACGTCACCACCGAGGCCGCTACCCGCTAGTTCTTCAGTCAGGGAGAGGCGGGAGCCCTTCGTGGGGAAGTTATACTCGTCACGCGTGTCGTAGGTCAGGGATGCAGAGACCGAGGAAATGATGCGCGGTCCGGCATTGGATTCAATCACAACGTCGGTCGGGGCAGACGTGGTGACGTTATCGACCGACATGCGGCGGATATTGTAGCCGAGGCGACCTTCGATGTTGCTGAAGATGCGGCGGCGAGCGTACAGAGTCACCCCTTCGGAAAGCACCGAATAATTGGCGGAAGCGTAGCCGGCAAAGCGACGCTCGATGGAGTACCCTACGGCGAGGTCGCGCTCCCAGAGGGCCGGCTCTTCGAAGGAGTGCTCGAAGGAGCTGGTCTGGCTGCCGACGGAAATACGGACGCGGAACTTCTGTCCGTCGCCGCGGTACCAGCCCTCGGAGTTGGCGAAGTCGAAGTTAGATTCGGCGTACTCAACGAAGCCGACGAGGCCTTCGACGGTGCTGTAACCGGCACCGAAGCTGACCTGGCCGGTGGGCCCTTCCTTGACGGTCACACGCAGATCACTCTGGCCAGGGACTGGCGAAGGAACGGGAGTCACGCGGACTTCTTCGAAGAACTGAGTGTTGCGGAGGCGAGCCTCGGAGACGCGGGTACGAGCAAGGTCGAAGACCTCGCCGGGCCCGAGTGCCAACTCGCGAGCGATGACGGTGGAGCGAGTCTTGGTGTTACCCTGAATCTCGACGGCGCGGACGGTGTGACGCTGGCCCTCCTCAAGCAGGAACTTTACGTCGATGGCGCCAGTCTGCAGGTTGGGCTTACGCACGACTTGGACGGAGCTGTTGATATAGCCCATCTGGCCGTAGTACTCCTTGAGCTTCTCGGCGGCGGCATCGATTGCGGGCACCGCAAAGGCTTCACCGCTGGCGATTTTGTCAAATTCTTCGGGGTGTGCGCCGCGGCGGAGTGAGGGCTCGGCGACGACCTTCCGAAGTGCGTCCGTGGCGTAGATGGGGTCGGTGAGACCGAGGGTGTTTCCTTCGAAGGAAATCGCCCCGATAGTATAGCGGCGTCCTTCCTTAATCTTGAAGACAACGTCGATCCATCCGGCTCCATCCTTTACGTCTTTAATTTCGCAGACCTTCTCTGGATCGGCATCCTCGACTTCGACGTCGAGGTAGCCCTTAGAACGGTAATACTCGCGCAGTTTCTTACAGTCGGCACGATACTGCTCGGGGTCGAGACGGCCGCCACCCACGAGCCAAGACCACTTATACCATCGGTATTCGCTGGTCTTGAGTTCAGCCGCGGACCAGAGGTCATAACGCTCGAAGGCCGTAGCGCCCTCGAAGCGGAAATTATCTACCTTCAACTCGACGCCTTCATCGACGATGATGGCAGCGATTTTACCGCCGCTCGTATCGCGCAACTGGGAGGTGACGCGCGCGAAAGGACGCTTCTTACGGAGCTCGTTCTGCAGCTTGACCTCGGAGCGGCGGAGTTGTGCTTGGTCGAGAGGTTCGCCGATCTTGACGTCCTCGATCTCATTGCCACCGAACCAGCCAGCCTTACCGACGAGTCCGTCGCCGCCGATGTACTCAATCGCCTTAAGGATTGGGCGGGGCTGGACCGTGACGACGATATCGACTTCGCCGGTCTTCGGGTCGAGAACCGGCTCGACGATGGCCTGATCAAAACGCCCCGTCGCATAGAGAGAACGCACCGTGCTCGCGACGGCGTCCTTGGAGAAAGGCTGGCCTTGGCGGAGAGCGACGAAGCCGAGGACGAACTGCTCGGAAACCGCGGCCCCGTCAGCCTTGATGCGGATGGAGCGGACGAGAGGTTCCTTCTGCGTAGGGGCGTTCTGGGCGCCGCCGACCAGAGGCGACAGGGCAAGGGCGAAACAGGCAGCACGAAGCCAGCTGCGGCGGAAGGAGGGGTTATTCATTATTTCGGTAATCTTTGGCCGGATTCTCGAAGCGTGTCAGCCCCGGATTAAAGAGCAAGTTGATGTCGGAGGTGGGTCCGTTACGATTCTTGGCTACAATCAGCTGGCGGGAGTAGCAGCCATCCTGCCCTGCCTGCTCGGCCTCGGCCTCGGCGGCCTTGCCCTGACTGACGGGGGGCTTGGAAATCAGCATGACGATGTCGGCGTCTTGTTCGATGGACCCGGACTCGCGAAGGTCGGACATACGGGGCTGGCGGGCCTCGTCCTCGGACTTTCGGTTCAACTGGGCCAGGGCGATAATCGGGATTTTGAACTCCTTGGCCATGGCCTTGATGCTACGGGATACTTCGGCGATTTGTTGCTCGCGCGGCAGGCCAGAGTCGAGGCCGTTGATGAGCTGGATGTAGTCGATGACCACCATGTCAAGGGGGGTGCGGGCATGGACACGGCGGCACTTGGCACGGATCTCGAGGATGTTCTGGCCACCATTATCGTCGACCACGAGGGGGAGCCCCTTGTACTCGTTGGCGGCCTGGACAAGGTCGACCTGCATACGCTCATCCGGATGGGCGGTGCGGAGCTTCTGCATGTTCACACGCGCGCGGGAGCAGAGTAGACGGAGTGCCAGTTCGCGCGCCGGCATTTCCAGGGAGAATAGCAGCACGTTGGAAGGCTTGCGGGCCTCGTTCGGCTTAGGGAAGAGCGCAGCCTCGATGAAGTTCAGTGCGATGGACGTCTTGCCCATGCCGGGTCGGGCGGCGACGACGATCATCTGGCCGGGCTGGAAACCAAAGGTCATCGCATCGAGATCCGGGAATCCCGTTGGCACACCTTGGACTGAATTACGGTCGCGGATGATGCGTTGGACGAGTTCCATGGCCTCGGCGATGGGTCCGTCAATCGTCTGAGCGGACTCGGAAATCCGGTCTTCGCTGATGCGGAAGAAGGATTGCTCAACCTCTTCGAGGAGACGCTCGATACCTTCCGCGTGCGTATGGGCCTTCTCGACGGTCGTAACCGCAGTCGAGATGAGTTGGCGAAGGAAGTGCTTCTCGCGAATGATCGCCAACCAATGCGGCGCGTGGGCACTGGAAGAGATGAGCCCCGTCAGCTCATTGACGTAGGTCGCGCCGCCGGCGGACTCAAGCTTACCCTCGCGACGCAACTGCTCCGTGAGCGTGATCTCATCGATACCCGTGCTTGCCTGGTTCAGCTGCACTGCGACCGCGTAGATATCTTGGTGCTTCGGGTCGAAGAAGTAGTCGGACGTGACGCGCTGCTCGAGGCAGCGCTGCAGCGTGTCGCCGCCGTCGATCACGATACTGGCAATCAGGCCGCGTTCGGCGTCGAGATTATGGGGCGGCACGCGGTCACCGTAATTGGGAGCGGCTTCGCGGCGCTGGCGCTGGGATCTTTCGGCCATGGGAAAGAGGCAGTGTGCCGAGGGCGTGAGCCGAGGACAGCGCCAAACGGCGAGGGTCGTTCACGCCTTGTTCGCAGCCTATTCACAGCGGCGGGAGGCCCATAAAAGAAAAAGGCGCGAAGTTCGCACTTCGCGCCTTTCTGGGGAGCCTGGCCCGATTACTCGGACTTAGCGGCCTTTTCCTTGCGGGGCTTGCGGGCCTTCTTGCCCTTGTCGTCGCGATACTCGCGTTCTTCGGCCTCGGGGGCCTCTTCGGCGGCGACTTCGATCGGATTCTCAGAGACCACTTCGAACTCCTGCTCAACCATGACAGAGCCATGGAGGCGGATGCTCGTGGTGTGCTTACCGAGAAGTTTGACGGGTCCTTGGCCGAGATGGATGCGCTTACGCTCGATTTCGAGGCCGTGCTCGGCGAGCTTGGCGGAGATTTCGGCAGTGCTGATCGCGCCGAACATCTTGCCTCCTTCACCGGTCTTGACGGCGAAGACGAGCTTGATGGCGGCGAGCTTGGCGGCGGTGGCGTTGGCGGTATCCAGGTCGCGGGCCTCACGGACGTCGCGGGCCTTCTTCAGGGCCTCGACGTACTTCGTGTTGGAGCGGTTGACGGGGAGCGCGATGCCCTGCGGGAGCAGGTAGTTGCGCGCAAAGCCCGCGCGAACGCGGACCTGCTCGCCTTCGGCGCCTAGGCCGTCGACGGGCTTGATGAGGAGAACTTCGGTGAATGCCATGGTCTTGCTTGGGTTATAAGGTTAGTGAGGAAATGATTAGAACGGGACGTCGTCGCCGCCCTGGTCGCCGGAAGGCGCCGGGGTATCGTTGCTGGCGCGGGAACGAGGAGCGGAACCGCCCTCTTCGCCGCCCTGAGCCTTGCCGCCGATGAAGGTGAAATTCTCGAGGACGACGCCGAGGCGCGAACGCTTCTCGCCGGTCTTCTTGTCTTCCCACTGATCGAGCTTGAGGCGGCCTTCGACAAGGATGCCGGAGCCCTTACCACAATACTTGGCGATGATTTCGGCCTGCTTGCCGTAGCTCTCGATGTCGACGTAGGTGACTTCTTCGCGCTTCTCGCCTTCCTTGGTGGAGTAGGAGCGGTTAACGGCGAGGGAGAACTTCGTGAGGGCCTGGCCGGACGGGAGGGCGCGGGCCTCGGGGTCGCGGGTCATATTGCCCACGAGAACCACGCGATTATAGGAAGAGGCCACGGCGAGGCGGGGTCGGGAATTACTTGGTCACCTGCACGAGCAGGCGATTGATGGTGCGGTCGAGGCGCAGCTTCTCGCGGAAAGCGGTGGGCGCGGTGACCGGACCTTCGAAGTGGAACTGGACGTAGAGGCCGGAGGGGAACTTGCGGTCGACGACGCGCGAGAATTCCTTCTGGCCGAGGTTCTCGACCTCGTTGACCTTACAGTCGATGGACTTCAGGACTTCCTTGAGCTTGTCGATGACGGTCTCAGGCGCATCCGTCGAGCCGCGGAGGTCGAGGATGAGGCTGGCGCGATAGTCGCGGCGGATCGTGGCGGTGGTCATGGTGATGGTGATTTTCTGTTGGTGAGGTTTTGAGCGGCCGGGAGGCCTTGGGAAAGGAGGATTTCGAGGTTCTTAATGAAGTCGGGAATGCGCTGGGTCAGATTCGTGAGGTCGGCGTCAGGGAAGCGTCCGAGGACGTGGTCGGCGAGGTCTTGGCCGGGGTGCTTCTTCGGTCCGATGCCCAGACGGGCACGTACGAATTGTTCGCCGAGGTGGCGGATGCAGCTGTCGACGCCGTTGTGGCCAGCGGCGGAACCTCCTAGGGAGAGGCGGAGCTGACCAGGTTCGAACGCGATATCGTCATGTAGAACGACGAGCTCATTGAGCTCGATCCGGTGAAACCGGAGGAAGGCCGCTAGAGGCGACCCGCTGTCGTTCATGAAGGTGAGCGGCTTGATCAAGTGAACAGAGGAACCTCCGAACGTGATTTTTGCGACCGAGGCCGAAAAGCGGCTCTCCTCCTTCCAGACTGCGCCGGCCTGCGAGGCGAGCGCGTCGATGACGATCCACCCCGCGTTGTGGCGCGTGGCGGAATATTCTCGGCCCGGATTGCCGAGGGCGGCGATGACCGAGAATGGCATTTGACTTCAAAGAACAGGTACCGGGGACGCCCGGCGCGGAAATTACTTCTTGGCAGCCGGGGCGGCGGCCGCAGGAGCGGCACCGGCGGCGGGAGCAGCACCAGCCGCAGGAGCGGCGGCACCTTCGGCACCAGGAGCGGCGGCGGCACCGGCGACGGGGGTCGCTTCGGGTGCGGCTTCTTCTTCGGCCATCTCGGAGCAGACGACGACGACTCGCTTGGGGTCGCCCGGGAAAGTGATGCCCTTGGGGGCCTTGACTTCGCCCACGTGGATGGACTCGTTGACCTTGAGCTCGGTGACGTCGATTTCGATGAACTCAGGGAGATCCTTCGGGAGACAGCGGACGTTGATGGTCTGGGAGACGATGGCGAGGGTGCCGCCGTCGGTCTTGACGCCGTAAGCTTCGCCGATGGCGCGCACCGGGATGGCGGCGGTCATCGGGGAGTTCGGGTCAATCTCCATGATGTCAATGTGGAGGAACTTCTGAGTGATTGGGTGACGCTGGAACTCCTTGATCAGGGAGAGGAGCTTCTTGCCGTCGACGTCGAGGTCGATGAGCGAGGCGGCGTTGCCCTTGGCGCGCATGAGGTCGCGGAAGGCTTCCTGGGCGACGGACACGCTCTGGTTACCAGATTTGCCGTAGATGATGGCAGGAATGGAGCCATCGGCGCGGAGGCGGCGGGCGGGGCCGCGGCCATGGAGCGCGCGGCTGGTGACTTTAAGGGTGAGCTGCTTCATGTTGGTATAAGGTCTTTTGGTGCCTAGTAAGTCGCGGACCCGCGTTGTGCGGCCGTGCCTTGCCTAGGGAAAGGAGGGTCGAACCTGATAAACCCAGCCCGAGAAGCAAGCGGTAAATTAAAAGGGGGTCTTCCTTACGGAAAACCCCCTCAAAACCAGCATTTAGACCTTTGACTTACTTGTAAGTGGCCAGAAAGGCGGCCACGTCGGCCACATCTTGGGCGCTCAGACCCAGCTGCTCGCCGGACATCATAAGGGAGCGGGTCATCTTGGTCTGGCCGGACACGCGGTCCTTGGGGACCAGCTGGGTGAGGCCACCGGTGGAAGTGATCACGATCGGGTCGTTATTGGACTGGAGACGGCCGTCGATGAAGCCAGCGCCGGCCTTAAGCTTGAGGGTGACGCCTTCGTAACCCAGGGCGATATCCGCGGAGGGGTTGACGATAGAACGGATGAGAGCCTCGCGGCTCTGGCGGGACGCCCAACCCTTGAGCTCAGGACCATAAGCCGGGCCGTTGCCGTTCAGCTGGTGACACATGATGCAGCGCTGGGCGAGGCCCGCGCCCTTGGCGGCGTCACCGGACTTAGCGAGGACGTCTTGTTCCGTAAAGGTACCAGTCGGAGCCTCGGGAACCTGAATCGCATTCACGACGACCTTCTTGGCGTCATAGACGCCGGCGACCTTGAGTTCGTTCCGGATATCATAAGCCGACCAAAGGCCGGTCATGCGCATGAGGGCCCAACCCTTGGCTTCGGAGGCGGAAGGCGAACCGGCGGCGCACAGCTTAATCATCGCGAGCGCGGCTTCCTTGCTGTCGACGAACGACAGGGCTTCGACCGCGAGCGTGCGGGAAGCTTGCGAGACCTTGGTAGACGAAGCGCGCGCGACGAACTCTTGGACCGCGTTGGCAGGGTGGAGCAACCAGGCAATGCGTTCGACTTCAGGCGACCAGGCTTCGGCGCCATCCTTAGCGAGTTCAGACTTAACGGCGGCCCAGACTGCGTCCTGCTTGTTGGCGGAACCGATGCCGAAGGAGGCGATGGAGTTCTTGTCGGAGACATCGAGACGACGGGCGAGCTCGATCAGAATCGGCACGGCCTTATCAGCGGAGGCTACATGCAGCGAGGTCGCGACGTCGCGACGGACGGCGATATCAGCATCCTTAGCCAGTTCGGCGGCGATGCCGAGCGTATCATGACCGGCACGACGCAACGACTGGAAGGCGAGACGACGCAGCGAAGGATTCGCGTCCTTGAGCAAGGCCTTCGTGCGGGTGACGCCTTCTTCACCGAGGTGAGGCAGGAGCCAGACGCCGCGGGCGGCGATGTACGGATTAGCGTCACGCAGGATTTCCGAGACCGCCGGGAGGGACTTAGCGCCAAACCCCTTGAGCGCGTTGAAACCGAGGTGACGAACGTTCACGGCCGGGTTACGCAGCACAGCAGCGGCGCCTTCGGGCGTGGAGACATCGATCTTCGGGATGACGGACTTGAAGCCCTTGGGTGCGATACGGTAGATCGCGCCGGTGCAGGTGTCGTCAAGGGTCTGGTGGCCGCCGACGCGGGAGTCGTACCAATCGGCAACGTAGATGGCGCCATCCGGACCGACGGTGACGTCAGACGGACGGAACATAATACGCTCGTTAGGCTTGGTGGAGGCGTCCGACTTGAGCTTATGGAAGTCCGTGCCTTCGAACTCGCGGGTAGGGTTCGAGGTGATGAGGTCCTTGCGGGTATCGACGTTGAGGGAGAAGGAGCCCTTCTGCGCGACGAGCTTATACGCCAGGATCGTATTGCGGGACGGTTCGCAATTCAGGAGCGTACCTTCCCAGGCAGTGCCGAGGGCGCCGTTCTCGTAGACCGTGATACCGGTAGGGGAGCCGCCGCCGTAGACGTCGCCGACGTCCATGGTATCAGGATCGTCCTGACGCCAGTGGGCGCGGGGCATCGACTGGCCGGGACGCTTAACGGAATTATAGCTGGCGCCAGAAGGCGTGGTGTAACCGGCGGAGCCGTACTCGAGCACGAAAGAAGTGCGACAGCTCTGGGAGTCGTCGTTGTCGCCCTGGAAGAGGTCGCCCAACGAAGAAGGGAAGCTTTCGAAGCTATTGCGGTAACCGTTGCCGAGGATCTCGAGACCGGTGCCGTCGGCGTTGAGGCGACCCGAGAAACCGGAGGACCAGATGAAACCATCGTCGCTCTTGGCACCAGCAACAGCCTTAGGGTCGTAGGGCCACTTGCCGCCGCGCTGGTCGACGTAGCCGCTGGAGATACGGAAGGTCTTGCCCGACTTGTCGGAGACTTCAGCACCGCAGTTACCCGAGTTGATGTAGAGCTTACCGTCCGGACCGGCGACGACCGCGTGGAGCGAGTGGTCATGGTCCTGGCCACCGAAGCCGGTGAGGAAGGTTTCCTTCTTGTCAACGGCGGGGTCGAACTTGCCGTCGCGGTTCACGTCGGTGAACTTCGTGATGGTCGGGGCGTGGGAAACGTAGACGACGTTGTCGATGACGGCGATACCGAGAGGCGAGGTCCACTCAGGGTCCTGCACGAAGGTCTGAACTGAATCGGCGAAGCCTTGTCCCTTCGTGTCGCTGAGGACAATCACGCGATCTCCTTCGGGGCGACGCTTGCCGCCCTTGTTATAGACGCGATAGTTCACGCCTTCGTTGACCCAGAGACGGCCTTGGGCGTCGAAGTCGATGTTCGTCGGATTGGCGAGCATCGGCGAGCGAGCCCAAAGCGTGACCTCGAGACCTTCGGGCAGCTGGAAGATGGAGCCGGGCAAAGAGCCTCCCTCGGACGGAACGTACGGTGCGAGCGGAGCCTTATCGGCAGCCAGCAGGGACTGGGATGAGGCGGCCAGGGAGGCCGCAACAAGAAGGGTGAAGACGGAGCGGGGCATGACGGGGAAACTGTTTCTACACTCTGAAAGACCGCAAGTTCCAGCCTATCTTTATTTAAGCCTACCCCTACCCTCCGGACTTAAGACCACCACTCCTTGAGGGTAGCGAAGTCCTTGCGGGTGGCGTCCACGGCGGCCTTCAGGGCGCCCTGATCGGTGACCTTTCCCTTTAGATATTCGACGTGGAGACAGACCGGGCCAGCATAGCCGGACTTGCGGAGAAGGGCGACGGAGTCCTTACCGACCCTACCCTCAGAGAGGGGGCATCCTTCGGCCACCCTACCCTGCCAGGTGAAGTTCTTGAAGTAGACCATCGAGATATGGTCCCGAGCGAGGGCCAGGTGGTTCGGCCAGGAAAGTCCGCCTTCGACCATCGCATGGAAGAAGTCGAAGTTCCAGGATAGCTCGTCGGGTCGGTAGTCCTTGATCAAGCTCGCCATGTCCCAGACCGCGGCACCGACATACTTTGGTCCGGAGTGGTTCTGATAGCTCGGCAGGATTCGGAGCTCACGGCTCAGGGCGACGAGATCGCGCAGCTGCGGACGGACTTCGTCAAGGTCGGCCCAGAGCGACTGCTTGCCGGAATACGCATACCACTTCATCCGATAGCGCGGAATACCGAGCCCGGCACCGGTGCGAAGCACCTTCTCCGTGCGGTCGGCCGAGTTGACCGTGTTGATGTCGGTCGTCATCAGCGTAATCGTCACGCCGCATTTCTTGAAAGCCTCGACGAGCTTCGGCAGATCTTCTTCGACACGCGCCGGCTCGACATGTCCGCCCTTGCGCACCGGAGCTTCGACGCCCTTGAAGCCGAGCGCGGCGACAGTCTCGGCAAGCTGATCGTAGGGCAAGCCGACGAGGTGCTTCGTGAAGAGGCTGAATTCAGGGGGTTTCGGCGCAGGTGCCGCAGCGAGCAATGGGCGCATCATCACTCCTGCCATCAACGAACCGGAGAGACCCAGCATCGAGCGACGGGAAAGCATCGGCTTACTTCTTGACGATACGCTTCACCTGTCCAGCGAGCGAAGCGACGAGCACATCACCATTGCTCGGATCGTAACCGAATGCGGAAATCGTGCTGTCCTTGGCTACCTGCTGGGACTCCCATTTGCCGCCGTTCTCACGTAGCGAGAAGATACGACCAGAGGCGAAGTCGGCAAAGACATAGGCATCGGCGATGGCCGGAACGCGGTCACCGCGATAGACGACGCCACCGGTCACGGAGTTGCCCAGTTTGCGATCATACTCATGAATCGGAGACTTGAAGTCGGAAGGGGCAGCGAGGCCAGGAGGCGCCTTCTTGCCAGAGGCATCCTTCTGGACGAAGACGTGATTACCCTCGACGTCGTGCCAGCCGTAGTCGCCACCCGAGACCAAGATGTCGATCTCCTCATAGAGGTTCTGGCCGACATCACCGGCGAAGCAGGCACCCGTCTTGGGGTCGAAGGAGAAGCGCCAGGCGTTGCGCAGGCCAGTGGCCCAGGTCTCGGTACGGACGGAGCCGACTTCGAGGGGTCGGCCGCGGTGGGAGGTGGCCTTGAGGAAGGGGTTATCGGCCGGGACGGAATAGAAAGCTGCCCCCTTAGAGTCGGTGATGACCGAGGGGTGGGGGTTGGGGGCGGGGTTCCCCGGCTTTTTATCCACGTCGATGCGGAAGACCGCAGCATGGAAACCCTTGTTAATATAGCCGGCGTTATCGAAGGCATCGCCACCCGCACCGCCGTCTCCGCAGCTGATATAAAGGTAGCCATCCGGGCCGAAGTGCAGGTCGCCACCGTTATGGTTACCGGCAGGGTCGAGCTGGGTGATCAGAGGCTGCTCGGAGTCGGCATCCACCGCGAAGGGGTTAAGGCTGGAAACCTTGAAGCGTGAAACACGCTGGTAGAGCTTTCCATCAATCCTAAGGCTATAGTAGACAAAGACTTGCTTAGTTTCATTCACGCGAGGATGAACAGCGAAGCCCAGGAAGCCGCACTCCCCGTTGGCATCAAACTTACCATCCTTCGGGTTAAGCTGAAACACCTGCTGTTTGGTGATTTTACCCGAGCCCAAGCCCGTCACCATCTGGACTTTGCCGCCCAAGTAAGCGGTGGCTTTCTTCTTCTTGTCGCCCTCCGGGGAAGGAGCGGGGTCACCCTTCTCGATGACGAAGACGACGTCCTTATTTCCGGGCAACGGAGAGATCGCCACCGGGAGACTGAAGCTCATCTCCGGGAAGGCCTGCTCCAAGCCGACGACGTCCTGTGCGCGAACGGCGGAGGTCCCGAGAGAGAAGGAAAAGAGGAGGGCAAGGAGAGGACGGTAGCTCATGGGGGGTAGGGCTGAGCAGAGACTTATGACCGATGCCGACCACATGCAAAAGATTTTTTTGCCGAGAGGGGGGTCAGAAGAAACCTGCACCCTGCCCTTATTTTTCGCTGGTTTTCAGCGTCCGCTTCGATACTTAATACACCCGCATCACTGCACAACCAACCCATAACCAACATGTCCAAAGCCCTCACCAAGTCCCAAATCGCCAGCGCCATCGCCGAAAAAGCTGAGCTCAGCAAGAAGCAGGCCGTCGCGATCCTCGAGATCATCGCTGCCCTCGCCTACAAGAACGCGAAGAACTCCTTCACGCTCCCTGGCCTCGGCAAGCTCGTCCTCGTCCACCGCAAGGCTCGCCTCGGTCGCAACCCTGCCACCGGCGAAACCATCCAGATCAAGGCTAAGAAGGTCGTAAAGTTCCGCGTGGCTAAGGCCGCCAAGGACGCGATCCTCGGCGCCAAGTAATCTCTCACGAGATTCACGCCAAAAGGCGCTCCGCAAGGAGCGCCTTTTTTGTTGCCCGCACTTCCGCAGGCGCGTCTCGCGCCGACAGGCACGGTTTTTCTTGCACGCCTCGACGCTCGCGGAATGAATGCACGTCCGCAATCCGCCCGGGTGGCGAAATGGCAGCCGCAGCGGACTCAAAATCCGCCGCCCTCTAAAGGCATGAAGGTTCGAGTCCTTTCCCGGGCACTTGCGGTTTCGATCGCCGGAGACGCGCAAGCCTCTCCGGCGGCTTCGCGTTCAACGTGCCCAGGCAACAACGCCGCCGAGCGCGGAGGCGAGCAGTAGTACAAAGACAAAGACCGATGCGCACCCGCGATGGGAAAGACGCTGCTTGTAAGAAAGTCCGCTGCCAGGAATTCCCGCCGTCCCGTCGACGCCATCTTTACGGATATTAATCGTCGCGCCAGGTCGGCCAGCAGACAACGAAGTCCCGGTCTTCGAGAGATTGATCCGGAAGAATTTCCCGAGCGGGATTGATTTACGGAAACGGAAGAAGCCCATCGACAAAACGCTAGGACCCGCCTCACACCCCCGCAAGCCCCGGCAATCCGGACCCGCAAGCGAACCTTCTTATGACACTCTGCAGGTAAGGCCGGTCTTGCTTTTTCCGGCGTCGTCGCCCACAGTAAGGTCAGTTCATTATCAAACGCATTACGAGCAGGACGGGCGAAAGCCGAACCTGCACCAACCGAGCCTAAACAGGGCCGCGGTGGTTATCGGAACCGAAAGGAACCGAGATGAGAGCCGAAAGGCTAAAACCCAGTCCCACGTGGACTGATCGTGATGCGCGCCTTTTTCACCGCCGCCCACCATGATCAACAACCACGAAACCGCCGCCCAAGCCGCCACGCCCAAACTGTCCATCCGCGTCAGCGAGGACAACCGCCTCCACCACCTATGGAACAATAACGGGACCTGGTGGCTGCACTACACCGAGCACCTCGCGGACTTCACCAAACGCCGGGTGCGCCGCTCGCTCCGCACGCATGACCTCGAACTCGCCCTTCGCCGACGCGACGAATGGCTACAGCCAGCTCAGGCCTGATTACCACGAACCTCCTCTGGCTTTTGGCGATCATCGCCTTCCATGCGGTTGCGGCTCGCCGCCTCTAATCAGAAGCGCGCACCGACGCGGGCGGCCAGACCCCACTGAGCACCGGGCTGGAAAGAGCCCTGCGTCTCGCCGTCATGCTTGAAACTGTGGCGGGCAGAGGCAACCCATTCGGCGGATCCGCGAACAAACCACGTACCGGACTTCTCGAGGAACTGCGTGACACCGACGCGGATAGGCACTTCACCGATTGCGACCGCACGCGAGCCATAGCTACCATTGGAAAGCGCGAAGCTCAAGGTCTCATAGGCGACAGTGAGGTCGATGGTGGTGGCGTGATCTTCCGTCAAGAAACTCCGGACAATGATACCGTTCTGCAGGCCGGTGGCGCGCAGTTCGACCTCGGCGTATTTGCAAGGACGCCAGGTGGCCTTGATATAAGGGATAGGCAAGATGGAGGATTCGAAGCGATCCTCCAAGAGGACTCCGATGGCCACATCGGTCTCGGCGTCGGGGCGCCAGCGCGCAGCGGCTCCCAGGCCCCAGCGATGCGAACTGGCCAAGCTCACGCTCTCTTCCGCTGCGAACTCTAGGGCATAGATCAGTTGGACTTCGTACTTCTGATTCCAATCCCACTGACGGAAACCCGTGACCATGACGTCGGTCGTATCTCCATACGAACGATCCGTACCGGCGATAGCGCCACTGAAACGGTTTTTGTACTTATACCACTCAAGGTCGACGGCGCGATCCGGTGTCTGGTAGATGAGTTCGGCTCCCGTGCGAGAGCGACCAAACTCCCCGGTCACGCCACCGGAATGACTGACGGCATCCGAGCCGCGGTATTGGTAGTCGGCGGCGAGTATCCAATTCTTGGCCTGTGTGGGCTCTGCTGCCGAAAGCTGAGCTGAAAATAATGCACAAAATAAGGCAGTATGCTTAACTTTAAGCAGGCGTTTCATAGTTAAAATTAAAATTAGCCCAAGAACCCCCGAAGGCAAGCAAGGAGCCCGCTCTGACTATTTTATGGCACACATTTTGCTTAATAAAACGCATCATGCTTATTTCTGCAACCCCCTCCCCCTCTACCGGTGACAACGTCTGGGTCTTGGTGAGCTCTGCGCTCGTCCTCATGATGTGTATCCCTGGGCTCTTCCTTTTCTACGGAGGCTTGGTCCGCGGCAAAAATGTGCTTTCGATCGCTGCCCAATGTCTAGCGCTTACCGCCATGGGTATCCTGATGTGGTGGGCCTTTGGCTATAGCCTCGTCTTCGGAAAGAGCTACGCCGGCAGTTTCTTCGGACATCTTTTCGGCGGCGGCGAGCACTTCGGCTTCGCTGGTCTCGGCGCCGGTCCAAGCGGCTACGAATCCCGAATCTCCGGGGCGACGTTCGCACTCTTCCAAGCCATGTTCGCGGCGATCACCCCAGCGCTCATCATCGGCGCCGTCGCCGAACGCATGAAGTTCTCCGCGGTGATGTTCTTCTCCTTCCTGTGGACGATTCTTGTCTACTATCCAGTCGCCCACGCGGTCTGGGGCGCCACCGGAGACTTTTCGGGACTCGCTAACGCCGACGCCCCCTTCAAGGCCGCCGACTTCGCCGGCGGCATCGTCGTGCACATGACTTCCGGCTGGTCCGCGCTGCTCCTCTGTATTCTCGTCGGCCCGCGCGCCGGCTTCGGTAAACGCCCAATGACCCCGCATAGCATGGTGCTTTGCGTTGTGGGAACAGGCCTACTTTGGGCTGGCTGGTATGGCTTTAACGCGGGTTCCGCCCTGGCCGCCGATGGTATCGCCATCCAGGCATTCCTCACCACTTCTCTCGGAGCCGCTACCGCCACGCTCGCTTGGGCGGCCGTAGAGAAACTGCATCGCGGCAAGATCTCCGTGCTCGGGCTTTGCTCCGGTGCGATTGCTGGGCTCGCTACCGTGACCAACGCCGCGGGCTTTGTCTCCGGCGGTTCTGCCGTGCTGATTGGCCTGCTGGCCGGAACGATTTCCTACTGGGCCTGCTCGGTGCTCAAGCCGAAGTTCGGTTACGACGACGCGCTGGACACCTTCGGCGTTCACGGCGTGGGCGGTACGATCGGCGCGCTCGCGACCGCACTGCTGATGGATGCCCAAGCCAACCCCGCCGGAGGAGCACTCATCGAGAAAGGTCTCCTTAAGGGTCAGCTCCTCGCCATGCTTTTCTGTATCACCGTCTCGCTGGTTATGACCTGGTGCATCGCAAAGCTTGTCGCTTCGACCATCGGCTTACGAGCGACGGAGGAAGGAGAGGCCCAGGGGCTCGATATCGCTGACCACGGCGAAGAGGGCTATTATAACAATTAAGCCCGTTTTTCTGGGCAGGCGCCCGCAGTGTTGCTTTTTTTCGAGCAGGGCTGCGGGCGCGGTCAGTTGTTTTTTAAGCACATTTAGGACATCAGCTTGAAAGGTGGCGGTTGGCACGGGGGTTGCGAAAGAGCACTCGCCATGAACTCCCTGCTACGAACTCTCACCATCCTCGCTCTGGCGGCAGTGCCCTATCTGTCGTCCGCGCAGAACGCACCCGCTGCGGCGGCTGCTACTCCCCCGCCCCCGCCGGCTCCTTCGCTTGAACAGCGCATCGCCGGCCTTGAAGCTGCACTCGGAAACGGTGATCCCACCGCCTCGCTGAAGACCGGCCCTAAGGATAAGGATGGCAACGCCACGATTCCCGCCGGCCTCACCACGCCGACGGTCGGCGTCGCGGCTCCCGGCCATAACGGCTTTATGATGATCTGCGCTGCCTTGGTGCTCTTCATGACGCTCCCCGGCCTCTTCCTCTTCTACGGCGGCTTGGTCCGCGCGAAGAACATCCTCTCGGTCGTCGCCCAGTGCTTCGGTCTGGCCGGGATGGTCGCGATTCTCTGGTGGGCCGTGGGTTACTCCCTGGTCTTCGGTAAGAGCTTCGACGGCACGCTCCTCGGTCACATCTTCGGCGGTAGCGAGTTCTTCTTCCTCAACGGCGTGACCTCCGCCCCGAATACCGACTACGCTTACTGGATCTCCCAGAACGTGTTCTCGATGTATCAGCTGATGTTCGCGATCATCACGCCGGCCCTCATCGTCGGCGCCATCGCCGAACGCATGAAGTTCTCCGCGGTCATGCTCTTTATGCTCGGCTGGATGTTCCTCGTCTACTTCCCGATGGCCCACGCCATCTGGGGTATCACTGGCGACATGAACGGCGTCTGGAACGCTAAGGCTGCTATCAAGGCGATCGACTTCGCCGGCGGCACCGTGGTGCACATGACCTCTGGTTGGTCCGCGCTCCTGCTCTGCATCATCCTCGGACCCCGTATCGGCTTCGGCAAGAAGTCCATGACGCCCCACAGCATGGTGCTCTGCGCCGTCGGTACTGGCATGCTCTGGGTTGGTTGGTACGGCTTCAATGCCGGCTCGGCTCTCGCTGCCGATGGTGTTGCCGCTCAGGCCTTCACCACCACGACGCTCGCCGCCGCAGTCGGTGCCTTCACTTGGGCTGCCCTCGAGTGGATCATCCGCAAGCACGCCAGCGTCCTGGGCTTCTGCTCCGGCGCCGTCGCCGGCCTCGTCGTGATCACGCCAGCCGCGGGCTTCGTCTCCGCCAACTCGGCGGTCCTTATCGGCGTCCTCGCTGGTGTGGTGCCCTTCCTGGCGGTCGTCTACCTGAAGGCCAAGCTCGGCTACGATGACGCGCTCGACACCTTCGGCGTCCATGCGGTCGGCGGCACCCTCGGTGCCATCGTGACCGGCATCTGTGCCACGACCGACGCCAACGGTAATCTCGCGACCAACCTGAAGGACATCGTGGGTAAGACCCTGTACATCGAACAGCTCAAGGCGATTGGCGTCACGCTAGTCATCTCCCTGATCGCCACCGCGATCCTCGCCTACCTGGTGAAGGCCCTAATCGGCCTGCGCCCGACCGAAGAAGAAGAGGCCCGCGGTCTCGATATCTCGGACCACGGCGAAGAAGGTTACAGCCACAACTCCTAAGCCCCCCAAGAGGGAGCTGGCTCGCAGGCCGTCCGATACCGGACGGCCTGCTTCTTTTTAGGGTTAATCTGACAGTCCCATTTTCACTATATTATTGCCCCTTCCGAGATGCTGACAGCAGAATGTCTCTATTCTAAGCCCATGCTCAAGCTATCCGCCCAACTGAACGACGAGGAATTCCTTGGCACCGCCGAGGACCTCGCCGCCTTCGTCTCGGATAAACTCGCCTCCCTCGGGTTCGGCGATCGCCACCGCTCGACCGAGCGCCTGGTACGCTTCTACGCCTACGAAGGCCTCCTCTCCAAGCCCGAGCGCGCCCCGGATGACCGGCGCAAGGCAAACTTCGGCCCCCTGCAGGTGCGACAGCTACTCCTCGCCCGCCTCCTCGCCGAGCGCGGCTGGGACCTCGATCGCATCCGCACGCTCCTGCAAGACAACCGCGAAGTCTCGCAGCTAAATAAGCTTATCGACGAATTAGCCACGCCCACCGAAGCGGAAAAGCTCTTCTTCCGGACGCGCAGCAGCGACATCGATACCCTTTCCGAACCCTCGCCACTCCGCTCTTACAAGCCGGACCGCAGCCTCTCGCCCATGGTCTTCTCGGCCCGTGACAGCGAAATGCCCGACCCAGCGTCGCCCAAGTTCCGCCGCAAGACTAGCTACTCGACCGTCCAGCAGCTCAGACAGATCGCCGACAGTGAAGAAAGTCCCGCCGAAGCCCTCCGCTTGATGATAAAAAAAGAGATGGCGCGCGAAGACCTTTCCCCGGCCGCCCGCAATCTCTTCGAACAACTCCTGGCCTTCAATCCCACCAGCCGCGGGGATGAACCTAAGACGGAAAGATGGACCAAACTCCGCTTAGCCCATTGGTGCGAAGCTCACTTTAATATCGACAGTCGGATCACGCCCACGAAACAAGAACTGCAGGAAATCGTAGACAATTTTAGTAAAGTATTGATGAACAAGTACTTATAATTATGACAGTAACTTTTGTGTGCTAATGACACAAAAGTATCTCTGGTGGTGTTGACATTAACGGAGGGTCGGTACATAGTGGAGGCCATGATTCCTCCCATGAACCAACCCAAGATCGAAATCCTGCCCCTCAAGAAGGGCTTCCTCCGCGCCGCTGCTGATGCGACGCATGTCCTCGTCCGTATCGTCGCCCCCGCCAAACCCGCCGAACTCGGCGAGGCTCCCCGCGCCCCCCTCGACCTCTCCCTGGTGATCGACCGCTCCGGCTCGATGAGCGGCGGGCCCCTCGAAGCTGCCCTCGAGAGCGCGTCCCGTATCGTCCGCGGCCTCCGGGCCGATGACCGCGTCGCCATCGTGGCTTTCGATTCCACCATCGAAGTCATCCAGCCGTTGACCCATGTCACCGACCGCGAAGCCATCGTGAACCGCATCAAGTCCATCGATGACCGCGGTTCGACGGATCTCTTCGGCGGATGGGAGGAAGGCGTGAAGCAGCTCGCTCCCTTCACCCGCAAGGATCGCATCGCCCGCGTCATCCTACTCAGCGACGGCCAAGCCAACCAAGGCCTAGTCAATGAGCAGGAGATCTTCGCCCGCGTCACCAAGGCAGCCGGCGCTGGTATCACGACCTCCACCGTCGGGCTCGGCCACGGCTTCAACGAATCGCTCATGACCGGCATGGCCAACGCCGGCGAAGGCGTCGCCAACTTCGGCCAGACGGCCGACGACCTCGACGAAGCCTTCGAAGAGCAGTTTGCCATCATCTCCAATTCGTTCCTCCGCCAGGTGAAGGTCAGCGTGCAGGGCGGAAGCGACGTCCAGGCCCGTCTGGTCGGCGAAATCCTGGAAGAAGGTATCTCCCGCAGCCGTAAGCTCGGCACCCTGCCCTGGAACGCCTCGCTCGTGGCGGTCGTCGAACTGAAGATTGGCGCCGGCGCCAAGGGAGACGCGCTCGCGGCGCTCAACTTCGAGGCGCTCACCAAGGATGGCGAGACCGTCAAGTTCGGCCCTGAACTCATCGCCCTGCCGGAAACCGACCTCGCGGCCTTCTCCGTCCTCCCTGCCGACCCCTCCGTAGCGGCGGCGGTGGGCGAGGCGATCGTCTCGGAAAAGATCGAGTTCATCGAAGCCCTGGCACGTCTCGGCAAGATTACCGAAGCGAAGAAGGAGTTCGAGGAACTCCTCAAGCGGAGCGACCTTTCAGACTGGGCCAAGCAGAAGGTCGAGTACCTGAAGCAGCTGCTCGACGAAGACGCCATCATGGCGATCAAGGAGATGCGCTACGGCCGCACCCGCATGCTCCGTCAGTCTAAAGCCGCGATGATGCGCGACTTCGACACGCAATTCTGCGCGGCGTCGGAAGACATGAAGGAGATCTACCTCCAGAAAAAGGTCGCCTCGGGCGTGGCGCGTAAGCCCAAGCCCCCGCAGGGTGGCACGACGGGTGGGCAGCCCCCGCAGGCCTAAGCGGGCCAAACGGCGGATTTCGCCCGGTGGAAGCAATTCCACCGGGCTTTTTGTTGCCCGGTCAAATCCGAAGGACAAGATGGACGCCTGTCCCTATGTCCCGCGTTCTCCGCTTTACCCTCTGGAGCGTCGGCATCCTTGCCGTCGTCCTCGGAGCCACTCTTTTCTGGGTTGAATCCCAGCTCCGCCCCGAGCCCCTCGGCGCCCGCGTCAAAGGTCTCCTCGCGGACGCCAAGATCAAAGGCGGCATCGCCCGCATCGAGGCCTCGCTCGACGGTAAGTTCTCTGCGGAAGGCATCGACCTCACACTCGCCGACGGTACGAAAATCTCCGCCGCTGCGATCAAGGGAGAAGCCCAACTCTTCGCGATCATCAGGGGCACCTACGCCCTCAGCAATCTCGAGGTCAAGACCCTCGACGTCGACCTGAGTGAGCGCCGACCGGAGCCCAAACAAACCGAAGCCAAGCCGGCGTCGGCGACGAGCAAGAAGACCTTGCCGCCCATCGCACTCGGCCCCTACGCGGTAGCGGGAAGGATCAAGCTCGCGGACGGTACGCTGCTACGTTTCAGCATCCGCGGAGACGAATTCGATTCGCGCGGCAAGGCTGACTTTCGGGCGGGTATAGCCTGGCCTGGCTTCGCCGTCGGCTCGCAGATGACCGACCCTCGGGGTGAAGTCACGCTGAAGGCCGACTTCCGCCGTCCGTTCGGCGCCGATGGTCTCGCCTTGGAAGACCTGATTGCTGACATCGGCAGCCTGCGCGTCGAACTCGCCGCCAAGGACGCCAGCCCGCTCGCGGCCGGCTCGGTCGGCTTCGTCCTCGACGCTAATACCGCGGCCGGCAAACCTGGCCTCACCTTCTCCGGCACGCTCAGCGACTCCGCCAACCGTCCCGCAGTGAAGCTCTCCGGCAACCACCTGGCCGGCCGCACGACCATCAACGCTCAGCTCGACGTCGATCCGACCCGCTTCGGCATCCTCAGCCAGCAGCTACCCGACGTCCGCCTGACCGGCTCCGCCAACGGCGAGCTCGAGGGCACCCGCTGGCAGGCCAGCGCCGACCTCAAGGCTCTGTGGTCTGACCTTAGTAAGTTCTCCCGATCGCTCGCGAAAGGCACCCGCTCGGAATGGAAGATCTCCGCCGGTGCGCAGAGCACCGCCGCAGGGTTCGCCGTCAATAGCCTGTCGATCTCCGGCAACGGCGTGACGGTCATCATCCCGCAGACACTCACTTGGAAGGGCGGCTTGCTGCCCGAAAATGCGAACGACGCTACCGTGACCATCGCCGCCAATGATGCCGACATCATCGCGTTGAATCCTTTCCTCTCCGCCGCCGAGGTCGTCGCCACCGCCGGCCGATGGACCGGCGAGGCCTCCGTCTCCTTCAAAGACGGTAAGCCAGCCGTCACCAGCGTCCGCACGCACAGCCTGCGCGGCGTCACCCTCGAACGAGCCGGCAAGGTGCTCATGCGCGAGATCGACGCCGAGCTTCCCATCAAATCTGAAGGCGGGGCAATCTCCCTCGCACCTTTCAGCGTCAGCTGCGCCGCCGGCAATATCGCCAACGGTTCGCTGACCCTTCGCCCCGGCACCGATGGTGCCTGGTCCGCGCAAGCCGACGTCAACGTCGGCATCGTCGAGCTCGCCTCCCAGCCTAACTGGGAGGACCTCCCGGTCGATAAACTGAAAGGCATCCGCGTCAGCGCGCAGACGACCCTCGAACGCGCCGCCGGCAAAGCCCCCGTCGTACGCGTAGCCGAAGCGCGGATTTTCCGCCAAGGGCTCAACCTCCTTTCACTCAAGCTCCGCCAGCCGCTCGCCCTCGACGGCGCCAAGCCGACCGGCGTGCTCGTGGAAGCCGCGGCCCGAGACCTACCCCTGGAATCGCTGGCGGCCGTCGTCCCGGGCCTGAAGCTCACCGGCGACCTGAAGCGCGCCGACCTCGTCGCTGGTTTCAGCCGCGAGGGTCTCTTCGTCCGCACCGAAGGCGCCCCCCTTTCCTTCACGCATACGAGTGTCAGCTGGACTGGCAAAATCTGGGTCAAGGATTGCGACCTCGCCGCGAGCCTCGACCTGCTGGTCGGGGAAAAATCCACGGTCATCGGCTTCAACCAGGCGGAGCTAAAAAGCCGTGAACGCATCCTCGCGGCCGGAGAGATCCGCCTCGGACTTGGCGACGCTGGCACCACCCTGAAGCTCGCAGGTGACCTCGGCGCACTCGCGGAACAACCTTTCGCTGGCCCGCTAAACATCGTCACCGGAGGCCAGTACCGCGCGAGCGCCGAACGAGCGCAGAACGGCGAAATTAATATCGCCCTACAAGTTACGGAAGTCGGCCTCAAGCAAAGCGAAGGACGAATCAAGCAAGCGGCCGTCAATGGCCGGTATACCCCGAACGTCGACGGCCTCAGCGCCGAAGGTTCATTCAAGATGCAGGCGACCAACCTCAGCGGTGGAAAGTTTACTCTAACGCAGAAGATCACGGGCAAGAAGACCGACTGGCAGGCGGTCGCCACCGTCGATAACGTCGACGTCGACGACTTCCTCTCCCTGTTACCGAAGTCGGCGGAAGAAGCGGTCGAAGGCCCGAAGGCCACGGCTCGACCGGATCGCGTGCCATTCTGGGCCGACCAAAGCGGCTCCCTCCAACTTTCGATTGGCACCGCGCGCGCTTATGGCGTCAGCGCGGAAAAGGTGATCGTGAGCGCCGAAGCCGAAGAGAAAGTCATCCGCCTCACCCGACTCAGCGGCAAGCTTGCCGAGGGCACGCTCAGCGGCCGCGGACAACTTTCCTTCCTGCCGGCGATCAGCAACGGTCCGTATTCTCTTTCTGCCACGGTGGCCCTCAATCAATTCGAGTTCAGCAGCGTCGCCCAAGCCTTCCCCTCGGTAAAGGAGTTCCTCCAAGGTAAGGCTGACGCCACCGCTTCGCTGACGAGCGTCTGCGGGACGCCCGGCGAACTCGCCGCCAAGCTCCAAGTCGACACCCAGCTAAATTCGAAGGGTGGCCGAATCCGCGCCTTCGGCGACAAGAACAGCAGTATGTCACTCTCTGCGAACAAGGCCGGCGATGTGACGGAAGTCCTCGGCGGGCTCGCGATGATTATCGGCGGCAATAATAACCCGAAGGTCGCCAAGATTGGCGCCGCCATGACCGCGGCCGCGAAACTGCAGAAGGCCGTCGCCGACTTCCAGTACACCTCGGCTACAATCAAGGCTTCTCGCCTTGCCTCCGGCTCAATCAAGCTCGAGTCGGCGGACATTCGTAACGAAGCCCTCCACCTCGCCGCCAAGGGCGGAATCAGCGTCGACCCTAAGCTCGGCTTCGCCGACTGGCCGATGGCCTTCAGCACGCAGATGCGCGGCACGGGAGAGTTCGCCCAATACTTCCAAGTGCTCGGCTTCGCCGGCGCCACCGCCGCGGCGGATGGGTTCACTGATGGACCTGGAGTCAATGTCACCGGCTCACTGAACCAGGTGAAAACCGACCTAGCTGAGAAGCTGCAGCAGGCCGTGGACAATGTCCGCTCTAGCCCCGCCGCTGCGACAGGCAATCAGCCGCAAGCCACGCCGAACACCCGCGTGACCCCGTCAGGCAAAACCCCCGCGGCCGAGACGACCCCTGCGCCAAAGAAACGTAATTCACTGGGCGACCTGCTGAAGGAGCTTGGTCGTTGATGACGGCGACGAAGGCATTCGTAGCGGGCTTCATCCTGCTAGCAGGCCTCGTCGTGCTCGCTCTTTCCGTTGGCACCCAAGGTTTCGGCTGGGGCGACGGCGGTTCGCTCTTGCTCCTGCGCTCTCCGCGCGTGCTAGCTGCGCTCGCCGCAGGCCTCGCGCTCGGCATCGGGGGCGCGGCCCAACAAGGCGTCTTCCGGAACCCGCTGGCGGACCCGGGACTGACCGGCGTCTTCGGCGGAGCGCTGTTTGGAATCGCACTCCTCCTCGGACTATTCCCCGAAGCCGCCTGGCAACGCGCCTGGTGCATCCCCGCCGCCGCCTTCACTGGTGCGCTCGCCACCTCCGCCTTGCTGGTCGTCCTCGGCGGGGGCGCCTCCACTTCCAGACTGCTACTAGCTGGACTCGGACTCAACGCGTTCACGGCGGCCGGCACGCTCGTGATCGCCTCGCGCAGCGGTGAATCACGCGAACTCCTGACCAACGGGGCCTACGGCGACTGGCTAGGCATGGCGACGCTTGAACTAACCTGGTTGCCGGTGCTCCTAACTCTGCTCGCGGCGACGCTACTGCTGACTCTCGCCCGCTCGCTTGACCTGCTCTCATTCGGCGAAGACGCGGCTCGCGGCTTCGGTTGCGACGTCGGTGGAGTCCGCCGCAAGGCGGTGCTTCTAACCGCACTCGCCGCCGCCGCCGCGACGTGCTTGGTCGGACAAGTCGCCTTCATTGGCCTGCTCGCGCCGCACCTCGCTCGCCGCTTGGTCGGCCCGCGTCACGCGAAAGTTCTCCCACTTTCCGCATTACTCGGGGCGGCCCTGCTGCTCGGGGCGGACACCCTCGGCCGTGGAGTCTGGCCGCAGGCTCCGCTTTCCGCCGCCGCCGTGACGGCCGTACTGGGCGCGCCCTTATTCATCTGGATGGCAAGGGGGCGACATGAGTGACATCTTAATCCAAGCCTTGGGCCTAGGCGTCGAACTAAGCGGGCGTCGCGTCATCGACGGCGTCTCGCTGACTGCTTTCAGCGGACAGGTCGTGGCCGTCGTCGGGCCCAATGGCGCCGGCAAGACGACGCTGCTACGCGCCTTGGCGGGCCTGGTCGCCTCCTCGGGAGAGCTGAGCGTCACCAAAGAAAGGACCTATTGTGCGCAGAAGCCAAGCTGCGCCTGGAATTATCGCGTGAGCGACCTCGGCGACATCGTCGGCGAGCCCTCTGGTTTCGCCAACTGGCTGGCGAAGCTAGGACTGGCGGAGCTCGGTGAACGTCGGCTCACGGAAATTTCTGGAGGCGAACAAAAGTGTGCGCATCTCGCGATGGCCCTCGCCGTCCTGCCGGAACCGTTCGGCAATCTGTTCCTACTTGACGAACCTGCGGCCTCGCTCGACCTCACCAAGCAGGCGGCCGTCCATCAGGCGATCCGAGACTGCGCGCAAGCTGGCGCGGCGTGCGTCATTGCCACGCACGATCTCTCGTTTGCCCGTCGGTGTGACCAGGTGATTGTGCTATCCGAAGGTCGGCTGGCCGCTGCCGGCCAACCCGGGGCGACGCTGACCCGCGAGGTCATCGCCGCGATCTGGGGCGAACCGGCGCTGACGGAGGCGTGACCGCGGCCGGGCGCAGCGTGCCTTGGCGCGCGGCGGAGAAGAGGTATTGCTGGGCGAGCCCGGCGGCTTCACCGAAGTGAGCCTTACCGAACTGCTCCAACTGGGCGGGCTTCCATCCGCTTAGTCCATAAGCTGCGGACAGCGCTTGCACGACCCACGTATCGACCGGGAAACTTTCCAGTCGGCCGAAGCCGAAGAGCGCGACGCAGGCAGCGACCTTCGGGCCAACGCCTGGCAGCGATTGTAATTCCGCCAACAGAGCCGGTGTTTCCAATGCGGCGAATTCCTCGGCCCACCGCTTACGGGCGAGTAGTTTCTTGGCGGTACCGCGAAGGTAGGCCGCCCGATAACCTAACGAGCAAGCACGTAGCACGGCATCATCAGCCGCGGCGATGGCATCCCACGAAGGAAGCGCATGGAAGCCCTCACCCAAAGGCTCCCCGAGCTGCTTCGCCAAGGCCGCGACCATGACGCGAATCTGTAGGATGCGCTTGTTAGAACTACAAAGAAAGCCGATCAGCGCCTCGTGCGGATCCTGCCGCAGGATGCGGAGTCCAGGGTAGGCCGCGCGCGCGGAGCGGAGGACGGGGTCGGAGCGCCAAGGCAACGCCTCGGAGAGCCGTGCCTGCGAACCCTCGGCATCAAGGTAATGACGCAAGGCGGACTCCGTCCCTGTCACACCCTTTTGGCCGCGCCATTCGAGGCCTTCCGGCCCTGGGCGCAAGGCGGCGAGCGAGCGACCGAAGACGCCGACCCAGCTGCCGTCGGCTTCACAGGACCAGCGAAAGGCCTGTCCTCCGTCCAGCTGCTCGGCGAGCGTACCAGCAGGGACATCTTCGGCGAGCCGCAAGGGCCGCCAAGGTGTCCAGTCCGCCGAGGCCATCAGACTTAGCGACGGGTGAGATCCGAAGGCGTACCCCAGAGGAAGCTGTGCTTCGAAGCGAGGAACTTACCTTTGGCGTCGACCACCGTGACGCGCCAGGCAATCGGGCGCCACTTAGCGTCACCAGACTGCTTGCCCGTGAGACCGATCACGTATTCACCGAACGGAAAGCCCGGCTTCAGATTGACCGCGAAATCATAACGCTCGGGTGGCGCGTTTTCCGTCCGGACCACTTCCAGCACCAGCCGTCCATCCGACGGCGGGGCCACGTCCAGCTTCACGAAGAAATAGTAACCCGGACGAGCGTTCTCTTCCGTACGGAAGACGACGTCGGAACCATGATTTTCCTTAGCGGCGAAAGCCTCGGAAGCGCGGGCGACGTCCGCCTCGCTCCGACGACGCTCATTGACGTAAGCGATGCCCGGCAGCTCGTCCGAGGACGCCACCGGGGTATCGCAACCCACGAGGAGCAGCGCAGCGAGCGCGGCCCACGCAGAGGCCTGGCTCACCGCTCGGCTCACTTCTTGGCCTTCTTCTTGCTCGCAGCAGCGCGGGCGACCTTGACGCGAGTCTTCTTGCGCTCGAGGTAGGCGCGGCGACGGCGACGCTTGATGACTTTATTGCTCTGTTGGCCCATAGTGAATGCATCCTCCCGCAACCCCTTGGATGGTCAAGGAGAAGGTTTGCGGACCTGCCCCGGAGGGCCGGGGTGAGGAAAGAGTCCTTTCTGGCTGCCTGGGTAGGGATCGAACCTACGACCAAGTGATTAACAGTCACCTGCTCTACCGCTGAGCTACCAGGCAGTGCGAAAGGAGTCCAATCAAGGCAAGGTGAGGGCGTCTCTGTCAAACAAATCCTCCGGTCGGTCGCCAAGGATCAGATCCCCGAAAAGACTCCGCATTCGTCTGAAAAGCACGGATTGGCGGGGCTGTGCGACGACATTCGCCCTGCGGCCCCCTAATCTCTGGACACCCCAGTGCGGCCTGTCTTCCTTAGGTGCATTATCATGCGCTGGTCCCGACTTCCTGAAACTCCCAATGCCCCCGGCTTCGGCGGCTCCTTCGTGGGCACCTCCGGAGACCTGCTGCTTTGCGGCGGCGGCTCCAACTTCCCAGACAAGCCGGCTTGGGAAGGCGGCGTCAAGGTCTGGCATGACGAGGTTTTTTCCTTGGCCAGCACACGCTCCAAGAAATGGGCCAGCCTCGGTAAGTTGCCTCGCCCTTGCGGCTACGGCGTCAGCGTCTCAATCCGCCAAGGACTCTTGATGATCGGCGGAGCGGACTCGCATCGCCACTACGCCGACTGCTACACGCTCTCCGTCGAGGAAGGCGAACTCAAGGTCCGCCCCTTCCCCTTCCTCCCCCGCCCGCTTGCCTACGCGACCGGCGCACTCGTCGGCAGCAAGGTCATCGTCGCTGGCGGCACCGAGCGCCCTGACGCGACCGCCGCCTCTTCCAGCGCCTTCGCCATCGACCTCGCCAACCTCAACGCCGGCTGGAAAGAACTTCCGCTCTGCGCCGGCTCTGGCCGCATGCTCGCCCAATCCGCCGGCACGAAGGACACGTTCTTCCTCTTTGGCGGCGTCGCGCTGAGCCCCGGAGCCAAGGGCGTCGAACGGGAATTCCTGTCCGACTGCCATGCCTTCACCCTTGGCAAGGAATGGCGACGCCTCTCCGCGATGCCTCACCCGATCGCTGGCGCCCCTTCGCCTTGCCCGGTCTTCGAGAACGAGATCCTCGTGCTCGGCGGCGATGACGGTAAATTGGCCGGCAAGGTCGAAGCGGCCAAGCACCCGGGCTACGCGAAGTCAGTCCTCTCCTACGATAAGTCGACGGACACCTGGAAGGAAGCCGAGGAAGGCTCAGCCAACGTCCTGTCCACGGGTTGCACCAAGTGGTCCGGCGGCTACGCCCTGACCAACGGAGAGCTCCGTCCGTTCGTCCGCTCCGCCGAAGGCTGGTTGCTGCGCCCTGAGTAAACCTTGGGCTGGCAGGCTGGCAGGCAGGACCTAAAAATCATCCTGCCTTAGCATATGTCCCTCCTGATTCCATTGCCCGGACCCACCTATTCACTTGGCGTAAACACTGCCAAGGAAGAATGGGCCCGCCAGCTGGACGAACCAAAGAGGGCCGATTTCTTTACCAACAAAGATTGACCATGCGAACCCTGCTCCTGCTCTGCCTCTTCGCCTCGTCCAGCTGGGCGGCCGACGGCGCCGATGTCACCGTCTTCGAAGCGAAGAAAAGCCTGACTCATTCGTCGGTCCGCATCCCCGCCCTACTGCGCACCAAGAACGGTACACTGATTGCCGCTGCCGAAGGACGCGACAAGTCAGCCGACCAAGCCGGGAATGATTTGGTGGTCTCCCTCTCGAAGGACGAGGGCGCGACCTGGTCTAAGCCGAGCGTCGCCTATGACCAAGGTAAAGACAGCTGCAATAATCCGACGTTGGTTGAGGACGAATTAATCGGGCGGATCTTCCTCTTCTTCCAGACCTTCCCCGCAGGTAGCCATGAGTTCGGAGGGCTACCCGCCGGGGACGCTCCAGACGGCACCAGGATTCGCGTCATCACCTCGGATGACGAAGGCAAGACGTGGTCCCGGCCGGCCGACCTAACGAAAGACCTCAAGCCGGCGGAAGCGGTGACCACGGCCTCGGGGCCGGGCGTAGGCATCAAGATGAAGCACCCTCTGCACGCAGGTCGCCTCATCATCCCGTTCAACTCCCAGGATAAGAAGAAGAACTTCGTGAACTGGGTCGCCTACAGCGACGATGGCGGACGCTCTTGGCAGCGCGGCGCAAACGTCCCGCAGGAAGGCGGCATCCAGCTCAACGAAGTCCAGGTGGTCGAAGATCGAGACGGCACGCTCTACCTCAACTCACGTCGCTGGAAAGGCGAAGCCACGCGCAAGGTCGCCTGGTCCAAGGACGGAGGCGCGACTTGGAGTAAGGCCGTGGACGACGTCGCGTTGCCCGACCCGACCTGCCAAGGGTCGCTTCTTCGCATCGACCAAGGCCCCGTCACCCGCATTTACTTCCTGAACCCCGCCGGTAAGGGCCGTAAAAACGGCACCCTGCGGGTCTCTACAGACGGGGGGCACACCTGGGCTGCTTCGCGCGAAGTTTTTCCGGGACCGTTTGCGTACAGCTCGATGGCGGCGCTGGCGGACGGCCGTATCGGCGTACTTTACGAGCCTGCCGGCGACAAGGTCATCCGCTTCCGCGCAATCGACGCAACTATCAAGTAACCCTCAATGGGTGGGAGTTAAGGGAGAAGGTGGCTTGAACCAAAGTCGTTTCTGGCTGTCCATAAGGTACCCCATGCGAAACCTCGTCGCCCTGCTCTCCCTCTCGCTCGTCGCCCTTCTGACCGGCTGCACCACGCCGTCCGCCGAATCCCACGGCGGTGGGGCCAAGTATTCCGTGAGCTATCTGGCGTCAGACAAGCCCGGCGAACTCATCTTCCCCGCCACCTATAATCTGTGGCTACCCGAAGGCGTGAAGCACGTGCGCGGGATTATCGTCCACCAGCACGGTTGCGGCACTGGCTCGAACAAAGGCGCCGTGACCGTCGCCGACGACCTGCACTGGCAAGCCCTGGCCCGCAAATGGGACTGCGCCCTGCTAGGCCCAGTGATCGGCGAACCCGAGAAAGCGAATTGCCGCATGTGGTGCGACCCGCGCAACGGCTCGGACAAGGCTTATCTGCAAGCCCTCGCCGACCTCGCCAAGCAGACCGGCCATCCGGAAATCGCGTCCGCGCCTTGGTGCCTCTGGGGTCATAGCGGCGGCGGCTTCTGGTCGAGCATCTTGCAGGCGAAGTACCCTGACCGCATCGTCGCTATCTGGTTCCGCTCCGGCACGGCCTACTCCGCCTGGCAGAAGCCCGAGGACCCAAAACTTGAACGACAGATTCCCGAGGTGGTACTACCGCCCGCGGCCTACGAAATCCCGATGATGGCCAACCCTGGCGCCAAGGAGAACGGCGACAAACGCTTCAATGGAGCCTGGACGGGGAGCCTCGCGATGTTCAAGGCCTACCGGGCCAAGGGCGCCCCGATTGGCTTAGCCCCAGACCCGCTCACCTCGCACCAGACCGGCGACCAGCGCTACGCCGCCATCGCCTTCTTTGATGCCTGCCTTGAACTCCGCCTGCCAGAGGCCGGCCACCTGCTCCGCAAGATCGACCAGTCGAAGGCATGGCTGTCTCCCCTGCTCGGCACCGAAGCCAAGCCCGCCGGCGAATACTCCGGCGAGCTCGCCACGTCCAACTGGCTGCCTAACGCGGCCTTCGCTAAGGCCTGGGCGGAATACGTGAAGACTGGCGCCACGAAGGACAGCACGCCCCCGCCCGCTCCCTTTAATATCGCGGCTAAAGCCATCGTCGAAGGGGTCGAGATCACCTGGGGTGCGCACGCCGACTTCGAGAGCGGCCTCCGTCAGTTCCTCGTCAAAAAAGATGGCCAGGTCGTCGGACGCATCCCCGAGAACCTGAAAAGCCCGTTCGGCCGTCCGCTCTTCCAAGGTATGACGTACGGCGACACGCCGCTACTCCCGCTGGCGCAGATGCGCTTCGTCGACAAGGGTGCCAAGCTCGGCGCGAAGTACGAGGTCATCGCGGTCAATTCCGTCGGACTCGAGTCGAAGTAATCTCCGCTACCTCGGACAACAAAAAGGGCCGCCCATCGGGCGGCCCTTCGTTTTGCCTATGACCCGGGATTATTCGCCCCAGGTGCAGGTGTTGCCGGCGTACTGCGCACGGCTACCAAGTTCCTGCTCGATACGGAGGAGCTGGTTATACTTGGCGACGCGGTCGGAGCGGCAGAGGGAGCCGGTCTTGATCTGGCCGGCATTGAGGCCGACGGCGATGTCTGCGATGGTGGCGTCTTCCGTCTCGCCCGAACGGTGGGAGATGATGGCGGAGTACCCAGCACGCTGGGCCATGGAGACGGCGTCGAAGGTCTCGGTAAGGGAACCGATCTGGTTCACCTTCACGAGGATCGAGTTAGCGGTCTTCGTCTTGATGCCGCGGGAGAGGAACTCGGTGTTGGTGACAAAGAGATCGTCGCCGACGAGCTGGGTGTTGGCGCCCATAGCGTCGGTGGCCTTCTTCCAACCGGTCCAGTCAGCCTCGGAGAAGCCGTCTTCAATCGAGACGATCGGGTAGCGCTTCTGCAGGTCCTGGTAGAACTTGATCATCTGATCGGAGTTACGCTGGGACTTGTCGGACTTGTGGAAGGTGTACTTGCCGGTCTTCTCGTCGAAGAACTCGGAAGCGGCGACGTCGAGGGCGAGGAAGACTTCCTTGCCGAGCTTGTAACCGGAAGCCTTGACGGCCGCGGCGATGGCTTCGAGGGCGGCCTCGTTGGAAGCAACCTTCGGGGCGAAACCGCCTTCGTCACCGACGGAGGTGGAGAGACCCTGGGCCTTCAGCACCTTCTTGAGGGCGTGGAAGATCTCGGTGCCCATGCGGAGGGCTTCGCTGAAGGACTTGGCGCCCTTCGGGACGATCATGAATTCCTGGATGTCGACCGGAGCGTCGGAGTGCGCACCACCGTTCATAATGTTCATGAGCGGGATCGGGAGGACCTTGGCGTTCGGGCCGCCGATGTAGCGGTAGAGAGGCTGGCCGAGGGCGGCCGCGGAGGCGTGGGCGGCGGCCATCGAGACGCCGAGGATGGCGTTGGCGCCAAGCTTGCTCTTATTCTTGGTGCCATCGAGGCCGATCATCGCGGCGTCGATGCCGATCTGGTCCTGCGCGTCGTGACCGACGAGAAGGGAGGCGATCTCTTCGTTGACGTTTTCGACGGCCTTGAGGACGCCCTTACCGTTGTAACGCTTCTTAGGGTCGATACCCTTGGCGAAGGACTTCGGGCTCACGTCGCTGTCGCGGAGTTCGTGGGCCTCATAGGTGCCGGTCGAGGCGCCAGACGGGACAGCCGCGCGACCGCGGACGCCAGAGGCGAGGACGACATCGACTTCGATGGTGGGGTTGCCGCGGGAGTCGAGGATCTCGCGGGCTTTGATATCAACGATTTGGGTGCTGCTCATGATGGAAAATGAAGTCCCATAGGGCTAGGGACAAGGGGGGTGACTGAGCGAGAAAAAAGGTGTTCCGTCGCGTCGCCCTGCCCTGTGTAAAACCCTTCAAACAAGAGCCCCGGACTGGGGTTACCAGGCCGGGGCTTCGAAGTGGTGGGGTTAGATGGACTTGAACCATCGACCTCCTGAATGTCAATCAGGCGCTCTAACCAACTGAGCTATAACCCCAATAAAGAGGAAAGTGAACAAAGGGAGGCGACCGCCCTCTGGCAAGCCTTCAATGCACGTCGCCGAGATAGGTGGCCGAACCGTCCTGTAAGGCCTTGGTGATGACCTCGCCCAAGCCCTTGGGAGAAAGGGGGTAATCCGCCAGTCGGGCCAGCGGCAGCCATTCAAAGCCGACCTGGCGACGATCACGTTCCCGACCCTCCCCGATGGGCGAAAGGTCTTCGCACAGACAATGAAAGACCGCTTCGACTTGATGGAAGTGGCCGTGGATCCGATGCATGGCGTGGTTCTTGCCGACGTATTCGCGGAGATACAGCAGGCCTTGGGGCACAACCGTCAATCCGAGCTCTTCCAGAACTTCGCGACGTACGGTGTCGCGCAGCGTCTCTCCGTGATTCTGCCCGCCGCCGGGCAACACGAGGAACTCACCCTCCTCAGTGCGAATCCGCACCGCGAGGATATCGCCGCCACGCAGGATGACGGCGCGCGCCGCCGTACGGACCCCTGAAGAAGCACTACCAGACTGGCGAGGAGGAGCGGACACGAGGCCACACTACCCAGACTGGCTGGACAGTGAAGCCGTAAAGCATGGGCGAAAATCGCCAGACTTACTGCATCAGCTTCTCGTCGATCTCTTGGTTGCCGTGGACCGCTTTCACGTCGTCCAAGGCCTCAAGGGCGTCGATGAGCTCCAACACCTGCTTGGCCACGGCGGCGTCGCCGACGGGTACTGGGATGCTCGAGATATAGGCCAACTCGGCCGACTCAGGCTTGATGGACTTCTCCTGTAGGGCCTTGGAGATAGAGTCGAAGGCCGAGATCGGGGAAAGCACCTCGAAGTGGTCGCCATTGTTCACGACATCGTCGGCACCGGCCTCGAGCACGAGCTCCATGAGGGCGTCCTCGCCGATTTGGGAGGCGCCGATAAGGAACTGACCCTTCTTCAAGAAGCTGTGGGACACGGCACCCGTCTGGGCCATGTTGCCGCCGTTATCGTTGAAGGCCTGACGGACTTCGGCCGCGGCGCGGTTCTTATTATCGGTAGTGACTTCGACGATGAGGCCGACGCCGCCCGGAGCGTAGCCCTCGTAGACAATCTCTTCGTAGATGACGCCTGGAATCTCGCCGGTGCCCTTCTGGACCGCGCGCTTGATGTTGTCCGACGGCATATTGGAAGCGCGGGCCTTGTCCATCAGCGTACGCAGACGCACGTTGGATTCGGGGCTTCCTCCGCCAGCGCGCGCCGCGAGAGAGATTTCCTTGGCGAGCACCGAGAAGATTTTGCCGCGCTTTGCGTCAATGACGGCCTTATGCCGCTTCGTCGTGTGCCATTTGCTATGACCAGACATGATGGGGGTTGGGTTGGAAAATCAGCCTTTGACCTTCTTCGCCGCAGGCGGGATTACCTCGACGTCAGGTTCTTCCTTGGTAAGCCAGGTCTGCAGAATCGTCAATAGGTTCTGGATCGTCATGTACAGCGTGAGCGCGGCCGGCATCGGGTAGCAGATAACCGGGAAGAGCAGCGTCATCATCAGGAAAATCGTCTTCTGGGAGCTATCCGCCGAGGGGTTCGGGGTCATGCGCATCGACTGCCACATGGAGAGGCCCATGAGGACCGGAAGTAGGTTCACTGGGAAGCCGCCAAGGTGGAAGATCGTATCCGGAGCTGAGAGGTCATGGATCCAGAGGAATGAGTGTAGGCGGAGTTCGACGGTGGTCTGGAAGGCGGTGTAGAGACCGAAGAAGATCGGCATCTGGATGAGAATCGGAAGGCAGCCGGCGAACGGGTTGATCTTGTTCTCCGTGTAGAGCTTCATGAGCTCCTTCTGCATCTTCTCGGGGTTATCCTTATGCTTCTCGCGGATGTCCTGCATCGGCTTCGCGAACTTCTGCATCTTCTTCGCAGCCTTCATCTGGACGGAGGTCAGCGGCCAGGTGACGAGCTTGATGAGGCAGGTCAGGAGCACGATGGCCCAACCCCAGGACCAGGCGCCGCTCCACTCGAGCAGCCAATGCACGCCGCCGAGGATGGCGAGGAGCAGCTTGCAGATCGCGCCGAAGGAAATGAAGCCGAGGAGTTTCGAGAACTGGAGCACAGCGACCTGGCCGTCCGGCAAAGCGGCGACACGGGCATATTCCTTGGGGCCGACGAAGAAGTCGCCCTCAAGCGTACGGGAAAGGTCGGCAGCTGGGACGGTCTCCCACGAGGCGAAGGCCTGCAGGCCACGCTGGCCGGCTTCCAACGGCACGGGAAGCACGACGACTTCGGTGCGCGGGCCACGAGCAGCAGCGTCGGCAGGGTGCAGGATGGCGGCGAAGAATTGATTGCCGGAGCCGACCCAGAGGAGAGGCTTGGCAACTGAAGCGACCGGGTGTTCGACCTGAGCCTTATGCCCACCGAGGCCGAAGAATCCGCTGGAGTCGGTGAAGACGTCGAGGCCGACGCGCGTGAGGTCATCGCCATCATAGGCGAGCACCGAGAGGAACTGATTAGCAGAGTCACCTTGGGTAGGCTGCCAGCAACCGGTTGAGATCCAGATCGAAGGAGCTGGTTTTCCGGCGACGGGAATGACCTTCGTGGCGAAGCGGAGGGAGTAGGCTTCAGTCGTCTCGCCGGCCTTAGGGGCAACAAAAGAGAATGTGCGTTCGACACGGGCACCGTCAAGGGAACCGACCAGGGTAATCGCATCGACCGCGGCACCGGGCTGAGGGACGAATTCGGAAAGCACGGCTTCCAATTTACCGCTGGTAGGACTCTTGATCGCAAGGGCGAGGGCTGACTCGTCGTTGCCGGCATTGAAGGTGACGATGGCCTTCTTGGAGACGTCGGCGAATTCCTTCTTCAGCTCGATCTTCGAGATGGCGCCACCGCGACTGGTGAGCGTGACCTTGATGTGCTCGTTCTCGATGACGAAGCTCTTGGCGTCCGCACGGGCGACGGGCTTGGCCGACTGCGAGGAAGGTGCGAGGGAGGTCGCGGCCTTGGGGCTGATCGCGGTCGGAGCGACCGGAGTGGCCGAAACCTGGGCGGCGGGAGCGGCGGCACCAGCGGGCTTCGGAGCAGGCTTAGTCAGGAAGAAAAGGGCGAAGGCGCCGACGATGCAGGCCATACCTAGGAAGAAGTTCTTGCGATCCATGGAAAGTGAGTGGTTTGGCGTAGGGAACGGACCGCGTGTGTGCAAGGCACAAGGCGTCGCCAAGCCCTTAATAAGGGATTTTTAGGCTCAAAATCGGAGCAAAGAGGCCCCGCCCCGCCCGACCTCAGGAACCGGGCTTGGTGGCAGGAAGCTTCGCCAACTCCGTCGGCACGGCATCGGCGGCGTAGGTAGGGAAGTTCAGCTCGAGCAACGACACGAAGGGGACGCTGAACTTGGTCTGCCCGGCGGAACGATCGACCAACGAAACGACCGCAACCGCGGTGGCGCCGTTCGCCTTCAGGATATCGAGGCACTCCTGGGCGCGGCCACCACGGGTGACGACGTCTTCGGCGACAATGACGCGCTCTCCGGGACGGAATGTGAAATTGCGGCGGAGCACGAGCTTGTCGTTCTCCTTCTCCACGAAGACGAAACGGACGCCGAGCTGCCGGGCGATTTCCTGGCCGACGACAAGTCCTCCCATCGCGGGTGCGAGCACGGTGTCGCAAGGATGGGCGGCGAGCTTCGGGCGCAGTAGCTCGATGAGGCGAGTGACCTTATCCATATGCTGGCAGACCTGCGCACACTGGAAGAAATGGCCGCTATGCAGGCCGGAGCGCAGGAGGAAGTGGCCCGTGAGGAGGGCCTTGGAATCGCGGAAAATCTGGAGGACTTCTTCTTGGGACGAGCTCATGCTGCCTCTGGTTAAGGGAAAAACTCCTTGCGGGGCGAGGCGATATCCAGTCCCGACCCGCAAAAGGTTCGCCCTTTGCCACCGGCCGGGTAACAAAGAAGACCTCCCCATGGATAATAGCGTGAGCCAGCAGAAAGCCGCCCGGGCCAAACAGTGGATCGTCATCGCGGCCGGAATCCTGATGGTCATTCCATTCGTCCTCCTGGCATTAAGCCTTAAAACGACACCGACACCGACCGCCGGGATGGTCTGGATTCCCGGCGGAGGATTCACGATGGGGACCGACAAGGTCGACGATAAGCACCCCGAAGAGGCTCCCGGCCATGCCGTCGAGGTGAAAGGTTTCTGGATGGACGTCACGGAGGTCACCAACGCGCAATTCCAGGCTTTCGTCGACGCGGCTCACTACATCACCGACGCCGAGAAAGACCTCGACCCGCGCGACTTCCCCAAGGCACCCCCAGAATTTCTCAAAGGTGGGTCACTGCTTTTCAAGAAAGTCTCGGGCGTGAATCCTTTCCAATGCGGCGTCGGCAACCTGCCTTGGTGGAACTTCACTGCCGGCGCCAACTGGCGGCACCCAGAGGGGTCGGTCTCCTCACTCAAGGAGCGGATGAATCATCCCGTACTCTGCCTGACCTACAAGGACGCCCAGGCCTACGCCAAGTGGGCGGGCAAGCGCCTACCGACCGAAGCCGAATGGGAATTCGCCGCGCGCGGCGGGCTCAAGGACAAGCCCTATGTCTGGGGCGACCAAGAACGTCCGGGCGGAAAGATCATGTGTAACCATTGGCAAGGGAAGTTCCCCGAGCGTGACAGTGGCGAAGATGGCTTCACGGCAGTCGCTCCAGTGAAATCCTTCCCCCCCAACGGCTATGGGCTCTACGACATGGCCGGCAATGTCTGGGAGATGTGCGAAGATTGGTACGGCTTGGAATATTACAAGGTCTCGCCCAAGGACCGCCCAGTCGGTCCCGCAGTCGGCCACGACCCCGAGGGTACTGGCTTCGGCCAGCACGTGATCCGTGGCGGCTCCTGGCTGTGCGACGAAGGCTACTGCTTCCGCTATAGCGCCACGGCACGGCAAGGCCTGGATATGCTGACCTCGACGAACCACGCCGGCTTCCGCTGCGTGTCCGATGAGCCCGCTCCGGCGAAGAAGTAAGCCTTACTTCTTCTCCTGGTAATCCAGGTCCTTGCCGAAGGTCTCTTCCATCGTCGCCAAGGCCACGAAGGCGGCACCGAAGCAGATAACACCGAGGATCGCACCGGCGATGGACGGGGAGACGCGAGACTGAGCCAGCGGCATGGCGAGGTAGGTAAACAGGAACGTCAGCGGCACCAGCGAACCTCGGGCGAAGTTGGGCACGGTGGTCGCGACCGTGGCGCGCAGGTTCGTGCCGAACTGCTCGGCGGCGATTGTGACGAAGAGCGCCCAATAACCCATGCCGAAGCCCATCAGGAAGATGAGGCGGTAATAAGCGGTCGAACTCCAGCCCTCGGAGCCAAAGAGGTAGAGAGCGACGCAGGCCAGACTGAAGAGCAGGAAGCCGAGGACGACCTTCTTGCGGGAGCGTAGCAGCTGGCTGCCGACGCCGCTCGCCAGGTCTCCGAAGGTGAGTCCGAGGTAGAACGCGGCGACGGACCAGTTGTCCTTGATGGGTTCGCCGGTGATGTGGTTGGCGGGCGCGAAGACGGTTGAGGCGCGCTGAACGAGGATGCCGATCATGAACCAGGTCGGTAGGCCGATGAGGATGCAGCGAAGGTAGCGTAGGAAACGGTCGCGATTTGAGAATAGCGCGAAGAAGTTGCCACGGGTGACCGAACCCTCGTCCGCATGGTCGCGGGCTTGGTGATACATGCCGGACTCACGTACGCCGACACGCAGGGCGAGCAGCATGAGGCCGAGACCTCCGCCGATGAAGTAGCTCATGCGCCAGCCTTCGACGGACGTGCCAAAGAAGCCGCCAACGAAGCGGCCGATATCACCGACATGGTCGGCCATGTAACCCGCAACGACGGCGCCGAAGACGCCGACGGTAGCCACGAGCGCGGTCCCGTAACCGCGACGCTCCTTGGAGAGCGTCTCCGAGACGAGCGCGATACAACCGCCCAGCTCGCCCGCGAGGCCAAGCCCGGCGATGAAGCGCCAGGTGGCATAAGCTTCAAAGCTGTGCACGAAGCCGTTGGCGATATTTGCGACAGAATAGAGCAGGATGGAGCCGAAGAGGGTCGTGAGACGTCCCATCCGGTCGCCGAGGATGCCAAAGAGGATACCGCCGAGCAGCATGCCGGCCATCTGCCAGGACAGCAGGTCCTGATACCAAGCGGCGCCGCTGATGAGGTGCCCGAGGCCGAGGCTCGTCAGGCTATCCTTCCGGATGGTCATGAATAGCGTGAGGTCGTAGATATCAACGAAGTACCCGAGCGCTCCGACGATCACGGCGGGCTGAAGCAAATCCTTCCAGAGAGGACGTTGTTGGGCCGAGAAATCCGGGGTACTCATGGGGCGGGGTTACGCCTTCAGACCGTGCAGATTGGCCATGGAAATGCCAGATAACATTGCCCCGGTGACCCCCAGAAAGCCCTGATCTGTACCGATGAGGAAGAGGTTAGCGAGGTCGGTCCGGCCATCACGACGCTTCACGGTCGAACCGTAAATGGCTCCATTGAGATGGCCGGTAAACTTACGGACGGTCCGCGGCGTAAAGACGTCAGTCGAAGTCAGCGCGGAGTCATGGGTGGCGTCGGCGACGGCGGGCAGATGGGCGCGGGCGACGCGATTGAGGCGTCCGCACCACTCATGCTTACGGGCCTGGTACTCGGCTTCCGGCAACGCGCACCAGGCGTCATGATTGGCCAGGGCCGTGACGCGAAGCCAGCCTTCGTCCAGCGCCCTTCCCTCTCCGTATTGATAGTTGTTCGGGATACAGATTACGCCAGAACGCGGATCGACCAGATCCTTTGGCGAACGGTAGCTGAAACGTTCGTCATCGCAGAAAAAGACGATAGTGTCTTTCCAGCCGAAACCGGCAAACGCGGCGGGGGCATAGGTGGCGATGGTCTCAGCATAACCGAGGCGACCTATGGTCGCGGCCCCAGCGATAGGCTCCACATCGGAACGCAGCCGCATCGTCTCGACCGCTCCGGCCGAAGAATAGACCGCCTCGGCGGTGACCTCGCTCCCGTCGTCCAGAACGAGCGCGGCGGCACGACCGGCACGCACCTCAATCTTCTGGACGCCACACTTCATGCGCCGCTCGACGCCGTGCTCGCGGCAACGATCGGTGAGCAGGCGGATGACCTGGCGGACGCCAATGAATGGCCGCGCGAAGCCTTCGCGGAAAAGCGAGCGCCACATGACGGCGAACTGCGAAACCTCGATATCATCCTCCAGCGCGCTCCCGTAGAAACAGGTAGGCAGGAGCAACATGTCACGCAGCAACGGGTCTCCAAGGCGCTCGTCGAGCAGTGCTCGCGCCGAGCCACCATGCGCCTCGAGGGCGGCCTCGTCCAGCCCAGCAATCCAAGCGTCGAGTTCGCGAAAGCGGTCAACGGATTTCGGAAATTCGCGGGCGACATCGGCCAATAGGGACTCGTAGTCATTGTTCAGACGGAGATTCTTCCCGGCCATCGTGACGCGGGAGCCGAGCTGCGGACAGAGATCGAGCTCTTCGCGGCGGATACGGAGCTGGCGCATCAACTTGACCAAAGGTGCGCCCTTGGCGCCTTCCGGCACCCAATTAGTCAGCGCATGCAGCCCGACGTCATACTTGCGCTTACCGCGCGCGTAAAAGGAGTTGAGTCCACCGGCGGCGTTATGACGTTCCAGCACCAAGACCTTGCGACCGAACATCCCTAGGCGTACCGCGGCGGCGAGACCGGACATGCCTGCGCCGATGATAACGGCGTCGTAATGGGCGGTGCGGGTGGACACGGGCCTAAGGTCGCAGAAGTCGCCGACAGGTCAAGCGACGCCCTCAGGGGGTCGTGATCCGGATGACCTCTTCCGCGGCATGCGTGACCTGCTGGGCCGTGATACGCGCCAAGGCCCGGTCCATGCGCGCGATATAATCGGCCCGGAGTTCGCCTTCGAACATCGCGGTGTCGACGCGGACCACCCGATTCACCGTACCCCAAGGCCGGGCGCGGGCATAATCGGAAGGCCCGAAGACTCCGACCACGGGCGTACCGACCGCCGCGGCGAGCTGCAACACCGAGGAATCGGCCCCAAGAAAGAGTCGCGCCTCCTTAATGAGCCGGGCGAGCTGGGAAAATCGTAGCCGGCCGGCCGTCGACATCGCCACCGGACCAATGAGGCCGCAGAGCGCTTCAGCCATGATGCGCTCCGCACCGCCGGGTCCGGCCGAGACCACGATACGTTCCACCGCGCGGGACGCCACGAGCTCACGAGCGACCGCCGCCCATTTATCAATTTCCAGAATCCGCTCCGGGCGGGTAGCGCCAGGATGAATGACGGCGAAACGACCTTCCTCCAGCATCATCCCGTGCTCCTGCATGCGTGAAGGTGCAAACCACATCGCTGGGGTCTCCGCATGGAAACCGAGGACGCGCGACATGACTTCGTGGTCGCGGGCGGCCTCATGCGGATCCACGGCAGTGCCGAAGACCTGCTGGTGCATTAGAGGGCGGAGATACAAAGCGGCATGGCCGCCGCAAGCGCGCACACCCGCTCCACTCAAGGCCACGAGGCGATTGGCCAAAGGGTGGCCGCCCAGCGCAAGGGCGACGTCAAAACGCTGACGGCGCAATCGGGAGATTAACGCCAAGGCGGATCCATCGGCACCAAAGCCAATCGTCTCAACGACCGCCGGACACCCTTCCAGCGCGACCTCCGACCCAGGAGAAGTGACGAAGGTGACCTGCGCCCCGGGGTGACGTTCGCGGATCGTGCGCAGCCCTGCCGTCGCGGCCAACGCGCCGCGCAGTCCGGTAAATTTAACGACCAGCAAACGCATCTCAGGCGGGCCCCTTGGACTGGTTATCCCAGAGGCGTCTGAACAGCTGCGACGAAGCATAGACCGCCTCACGAGCACCATCGGCGACAATGCGGCCTCCGTCGAAGACGAGGACGCGATCGACATCGCGGATCGTGCTAAAGCGGTGGGCGACGATGAGCGTAGTCCGACCCTTCATGAGGAGCGCCAGCGACTGCTGGATGCTGCGCTCAGTATCGGTATCAAGCGCGGATGTAGCTTCATCGAGAATGAGAATCGGCGCATCCTTGAGGAAGGCTCGGGCGATTGAAACGCGCTGACGTTGGCCTCCGGAAAGACGACCGCCACGCTCGCCCACCTTGGTCAGGAATCCATTCGGCTGCGCTTCGATGAATTCTAACGCGCCGGCCAGACGGGCGGCCTCACGGACCTCCGCATCGGTGGCGGCGGGCCGACCGAGCCGGATGTTCTCGAGGATCGATTCGTTGAATAGGACCGGCTCCTGCGAAACCAACGCGATGTTGGCGCGCAGGTCGGACTGGCGGACTGCGCGGAGTTCCTGCCCGTCGATGAGGATCGCGCCTTGCTGCGGATCGAAGAAACGCGGCACGAGATTGACGAAAGTACTCTTACCGGCGCCGCTCGGGCCAACGAGCGCGACCGACTGGCCGGCAGGGATTTTCAGCGTCACCTCGGCGAGCACCGGTTCGGCGCCATAGCTGAAGGAGACGCCGCGCATCTCAAGGTCGCCGCGGACGCGTGACAGCGGGCGGGCTTCGGCGGCATCCGCGACCTCGATTGGTGCGAGGATGATCTCTTCGAGGCGGACGAGGCCTGGCGCAGCCATGCTGAGGCGGGTGGTCACATTGCCGAGACGCTTCACGGGACCGTAGGCGAAATAGAAGGCGATGATCAACGAACTCAGTTCGGCCATCGTGAAGCCGTTCATGGCGCCGACGCCGATAGCCGCGGAGATGCCCAACGCAGCGGTCATCTCCACCATCGGCGAAAGGGCTTTCTCGTAGCGGACGAGCTTACCCTGCAACCTCAGGCCTTCCTGGCTGGCTTCATTGAAGCGCTTCGCTTCACGCTCCTGCAAGCCATAGGCTCGCACCTCGCGGGCTGATTGAAGGTTCTCGACCGCGATACTATTCAGGTCGGAAGCAGACTCCATACCTTGGCGCGAGCGGCGCTGGATGCGCATGCCGACGGCGCGCACGAGCAGGACCGCGGCGGGCACGACAAGGAGACAGGCCAGAAACCAGTAGCCGTTCTCATGTGAGAAACAGATTACGAGCACGTAGCCCAGAGCGAAGACTAAGGTCAGCGGTTGGACGATTAGGTCGTTCGATACATCGACGAGCACCAGGCGGACAGAATTAGCATCCGCGATCAGACGTGAAAGGAGATCGCCAATCGAAAGGCGACCAAAGAAACCTAGGTGCAGCTGCTGCAGTTTGGCGAAGACATCGCGGCGCACGGCTTCGATGACGCGCAGACCGGCGAGATTAAGTAGGTAGGTCGAAAAGAATTCGCCGAGGCCGCGCAGGAGCATGACGGCGGGCAGAAAGCCAATCGCGAAGGCCAGCTCGTGCCCCTTGGGTAAGAACAAGATGGGGGCACCCCCCAGCCGATCCGGCCAGGAGAGCAAGGGGGCGGCGCGGGCGGCCTCGGAGCCAAAGACCGCCGGAAGTACCTTGCCCATAAGGAAAGGCAGCCCCAACGCATTAGCCGCGGCAAAGACGATGGCCGAGAGCAATGAAAGAAAGAGCAGCGTACGGCTTCCCTTCAAGTAGGGCAGGTAGAGCTTGTAGCGGCCTCGGAGCACGCCACCAGCGTGGCCACGAGCCCCTCGGGTGGAAACACCAAATCTTTCCTATTTCTTCTTTGGGAACGCGACGGAGAGAGCAATCGCGAGGGCCAGGATGAAGCCGATGATCGAGAGGGAGACCGAAGTCGGTACGTGGACCTTACCTTCATGGACGAGTGCCGCCGGCACCCAGCCGCCGAGCTGACCGGTAGCCTGGCCGATGCCCGCCGCCCAAGGCAGGATCATCTTTAGTCCGATGAAGACCAAGATAAAGGACAAGGCCGGCTTGAGGAACCGGAAGTAATGCATGAAGCCAGAGATAGCGAAGTACATGGAGCGCAAGCCCATGATGGCGAAGATATTCGAGGTGAAGGCGATGAAGCGCTTCTCCTCGATGGGCATACCGGAAGGCAGGATGCCGAGTACGGCGGGGATAGAATCAATCGCGAAGAGGAGGTCGGTGCTCTCGATGACGATTAAGACCACGAAGAGAGGCGTGAAGACGCGGCGTCCGTCCTCGCGGGCGACGAAGGATTCGCCGTGCAGCCGATTGGTCACCGGCAGGAATCGCCGAATCATCCGTACGATGAAATTCTCGTCGACACCCTTACCTTCGGACTCGTCATGGGAAAAGGCCATCTTCACGCCCGTGAAGAGCAAGAAGGCGCCGAACAGCGGCAGGAGGAGGGCGAAACGGTCGACGGCGGCGATGCCAGCGATGATGAAGACCGCGCGCATGGCAACGGCTCCAATAATCCCCCAGAAGAGCACGCGGTGCTGCAAGTGCGCGGGAATCCCAAAATGGGCGAAGACCAGGATGAAGATGAATAGATTATCGACGGACAGAGCCAGCTCGAGCACGTAGCCAGCAGCGAAGAGCTCCGCGTCTTCGGGCCCCTGCCAAGCGGAAAGCAGGAAGGCGAACCCGACGGCCAGCGAAACCCAGACCACGCACCAGGCGACGGCCTCTTTGAAACTGGGCGCCTGATCGGCACGCTTCTTGAAGACACCAAGGTCCAAGGCGAGCATGAGCCCGACGAACCCCAGGAAGGCCCCCCATGCCCAGCCGGGAATCACCAACGGAGCTTCGGCAACGGCGGAGAGGACAACAGACATGGGCTTGAAGTTAGCCCAAACGGGAGGGAGTCAAGCCCGCCCCGTCGATGCGGGCTTGCCCGCCCCGCCCCGTCTCGGCTTACTACCCTTCGCGTTCCCGTAGTTCAACGGATAGAACATTGGTTTCCTAAACCGAGGATGTGGGTTCGATTCCCGCCGGGGACAGCGACGCGGACCAGCAGCCTACTTCTTCAAGCGGTAGCCTTGGATCCGCGTGTTCGCGGAACGTCGGTAGACCTCATCCACATCCTTGAGCTGCATCAAAGTCCAAGGCGCGAGGATGCTATCGCCGTTCTTCGTCAGAACGATGTCGTCCACGATATGCACGCAGGTGTGCAACCCCTCGCCTTCATCAAGGAAGCAGAGCACGTCTCCGAAGCGGTAGGGGGCATCGACCGCGGCATAGTCCTTGACGAGATGCTCGGCGGCCTTGGCGGTATCAAGGTAGACGTCCTTAGGCTCCACGTTAAAGAAATTCAAGGAGGTCCAATGGCAGTCGGGAAGGCGACCCTTGAGGCCCAACTCTAGTTCGGGGAAACTGTAGACCCGGAGACGAAATGCGGCCGGCAGGAAATGCGTGACGTCAATGACCTGCGGGGCCCGCCGCTGAGTCACGGCGCGAATGAACGCCAGACGCGAGGTGCCGACCTGATCGGCGGTCCAGTAATTGATGAAGCCGGTCTGGTCCACGGTCAGCGGCAGGCGAAGCCCGATCACGAGACTGCGCACGCGAGTGAGCGTCCGGAATACGGCATTAACCTCCTCAGGATTCTTGGCCAAAGCGAGCAAGGCCTGCATGTCACTGAAGACAACCGCGCTCCCGCGTCGCCATAGCAGCTGACGAAAAAGGGCACGTTGCGCTGAAGTCAACGGAACTCCTTCCAGCCAATCATCCACGTCTCCTCCGAGTATGTAGACTGGGTCACGCTGGTACTCATTGGCCGGCGACTTAGCCAGCTCTAGGTAAAGAGCGCTGCGCACCTCCGGAGAGAGGGCGACCAAATCCTCGCGATCTGGCAGCAGTACGATGCTGTTGCCGCTCTCGACGAGCCGGACTGGATTCATCAGCCTTGCGATGACCGACTCAGGTACGCCAGACTTGACCAGTGTCGCGCGAACCCCGCCAACCGTGGTCTGGTCGAAGGACCAGCGGGTCACGGCAGATGGCTTAGCGACCACCGCGAGCAAGGCCTCGGGCGGCTCAAGGTAGACGGAACGAACCTCCAACTGGCCCCAAGGACCCGACTTCGTCAGCCACATGGGCTCCGTGACCGCACCAGCGACGACTCCCCAGCAGACGACGGCCAAGAGGCCAAGGGGGCGAGGGAACCATAGATTCACACCTTTTTAACATCAAGGAGGGCGGGAAGTTCCAAACAAATTATGACGCATGGCTGTAAAAGTTCGGTGACGCTCCAGTCGGCTGGCGGCGTTTCGCATTGTAGCGGCGAGGCTTTCGTCGCACGGATAGGGACCTTTTCCGCCGTGCCCAGACCCAAGACTAAGAAACCCGCCGCCCCTGCACGGGGCCGCGCCAACAAACCTTCCGCCCGTCGCGCCGCCAAGCCAGTCCGCCGCCAGGCCGACGCCGCTTCCACCTCCACGCCCGAAGCCGCCAAGGCCCAGCCCAACCAGCGTATCGGCGTACTCATCGACGCCGATAACGTCTCCCACCAGCACCTCCCCACCCTGCGCCGCTTCATTGGCGAGACGGAGATCTCCGCCGCCCGCGCCTACGGCGACTTCAACGGCCGGCTCAGCGGCTGGCGGGCTGCCGCCCAAGACTGGCCCGAGCTCGATCTCGTTGATCAACGTAGCTACACGCCCGGCAAGAACGCGGCCGACATGCGCCTGACGATCGACGCTGTGAAGCTGATGGCCGGCTCCAATCCGCCCACGACCCTGATCTTCGTCACGAACGATAGCGACTTTACCCCGGTGGTCGAAGACGCCAAGCGCCTCGGGGTCCGGATCATCGTCATGGGCGAACGCACCCACAAGGCGTTGCGCTCCACCGCCCACCATTACCTAAATCTATCCGAATTGCGCGAACGCATGGATAATGAGCAGGCGGCGAAATCCGATCCGCGCGTCGCTCTGGGCCTTCTCGCTCAGGCGATCCGCGCCCTCGCGCCGAAGACGAATAAAGAGGTCGGCGCTCTGCTCGACCAGTTCGAGAAGATGCTACCCGAACTCCGCTTCGCCGACGCCCCGCGCCCGCCACGCGAACCCGCCCCCCGACGCGAAGCCCGGCCGGAACGCGCCCAGCGCGAACCGCGACCGGCCCGCGAACCGCGCGCGCCGCGCGAAGCCCGCCCAGCGCCGGATAACTCCGGGCAGGATTACCGCGACCGCCCGAACCTCTCGTCCGCCCAGCAGGCCCAAGGTAAGGCCGAGGCTGACCAGCGCCGCGCCCAGTTGCAACAGCGCCAAGACATCATCGAAGCGCTCGTCGACGTCGCCACCGGACTCGCGCCGGAAGGCGAATGGCTGAAGGTCGAAGTCATCAAGAAGTTCCTGCTCCAGGAGCACCCCGGCCTCGAGGCTAACGCCCCGCGCTACGCGAAGTTTTACCGGATGCTCGAAGATACTGGTCGGTTCGACGTCCAGCTCCAGGGCTCGACGGTGATGGCACGCCTGAAGGAGTAAGTCTTACTTCCCGATCGTACGGGCGAGGAAGTCTAAGGTAGCCATGGTCACGTCGGCGCTCTCCGAAGAGCCGCCCACCTCGGCTCCCGCGAACCAGCCCGTACGCTTCCATCCCTTTCCTTTCGGGTGAAGGTCGAAGGTGTGGGGCGCACCGTCCACGATGATGTATTCGTGAGGCACCTTGGCCGCACGTAAGGCCTTGGCCATGGCGTCGGACTGCGCGATGTCGACGATGGTATCCGCGGTGCCATGCAAGATGAGCACTGCGGGATCCTGGGCGTCGCACTGCATCTCAGGCAGGTAGGTCTTCTGCTCAGTGGCGGTCGCGCCAACGACATCGCCTTTGCCGTGCTTGGAGAAATTGACGACGCCGTACATGTCGATGACGGCGGAGACTTTTGCAGAAACTTTTGCAGCCAGATCGCCCCCCGGGCCGGTCTTGTCGTCGGACAGGCCGACCATGAGCGCAAGGTAGCCGCCAGCCGAGCCGCCGGCGACGGCGATGCGGTTCGGATCGAGGCCGAGCGCGTCCGCGTTGGCTCGCATCCACCGCACAGCGTCACGACAGTCCGCGATGTTGCGCGGCCAGACACCTTCCTTGTTCTTAGGACCAAGCACGTAGTTACAGCTCACGACGACATATCCGGCGCGGGCGAGGTCGGCGCTGACGCTCGCCGAGCGATACTCGGCCTTATCGCCGCCGGTGAAGCCACCGCCATGAATGAAGAGCACGCCGGGACGCCGTACCTTGAAGTCGCGGGCATACTGGACGAAGAGGTCAAGTCGCTCCGGACGCCCCTCAGGCAGGAAAGCGAGGTTGCTCAGCCGGAAGACCGGATTGGGCATCTCAGCGGTATAGCCCGTATCCATGGCATCGGCATACCTCGCCGGCAGATCAGCCAGTTTTTCGGCGCCAGGCTTACCCAGCTCGTAGATGCGGAGTTTGGAGACGTCGGCGGCGAAGGCGGATGCGGCGACGATCAGGAGGAGGAACGGACGCATAAAGGGCGGGGTAGAAAGTTTCTACCCCGCCCTTGAAGGCAGTCAACGGTCAGACCGCGGTCAGGACAGCGCGAAAGCGTAGCCGTCGACGATCGCCTGCAGGGAGGCTTCGACGAGGTTTTCGCTGACGCCGACCGTACCCCAGGAGGCTTTGCCGTCGGAAGAGCGGATGACCACGCGGGTTTTGGCTGCGGTCCCGTCGGTACCTCCGAGGATGCGCACTTTGTAATCCACGAGGCTGACCTTTGCCAGCTTGGGGAAGGTCTTCACGAGAGCAGAGCGCAGTGCCTGGTCGAGGGCATGGACCGGTCCGTCGCCTTCGGCCACGGTAAGCGTTTCCTTGCCGCCGATGCTAAGGCGTACCACGGCCTCGCAATAGGCCGAACCCTTGGCGCCGCGCGCGGTGACATGATAAGAAGCGACCTCAAAAGGCGCGGCCTTACTCTTGCCGATGTGGCGACGGAGCAGGAGTGCGAGCGACGCTTCGGCGTCCTCGAAGCTCCAGCCGCCGTGCTCGAGCTTCTTCAGCTCATCGAGGGCGGTAGCGGTGGCGGGATTGTCGCGGTCGAGGTCGATGCCGAGGGACTTAGCCTTGAGGACAATGTTGCTGCGGCCGGACTGGTCGCTGACGAGCACGGTGCGCTCGTTGCCGACGACGGTCGGGTCGATATGCTCGTAAGCGGCGGAGAACTTACGAACGGCATCGACGTGCGTGCCGCCCTTGTGGGCGAAGGCCGCGGTGCCGACCCACGGACGGCGAGGGTCGGGAGCGAGGTTGGCGACGCCATCGACGAAACGCGAGAGGCCGGCGAGGCCCTTGAGCGAGGTCGAGGAGACGCATTTCCAGCCGAACTTCAACTGGGCACATGGGATGACCGCGGTGAGATCGCAATTACCAGTGCGTTCGCCGATGCCATTGACGGTGCCCTGGACATGGGAAGCGCCGGCTTCAAGCGAAGCGAGGGCGTTGGCGAGGCCGAGGCCAGCGTCGTCGTGCGTATGGATGCCGACAGGCGTCTTCTTCAACGCCGCGAGAGCGGCGCGGGTGGCCGCGGCGACTTCAGCCGGCAGGGAGCCGCCATTGGTGTCGCAAAGGACGATGCGGTCGGCACCGCCTTCGACGGCGGCGAGCATGGAAGCGATGGCGTAGGCCGGATCTTCCTTCCAGCCGTCAATCGCGTGTTCGCAATCGTAGACGACCTCACGGCGATGGGACTTCAGGAAAGCGACCGTGTCGCGGATCATCTCGAGATTCTCCTCGGGCGAACAGCGGAGGACTTCGCGGACATGGAGGGCGGAGGTCTTCCCGTAGATTGTGACCACCGGGGTATCGACCTCGAGAAGGCCCCGCACTTGGGCGTCTTCGGAGGCACGCACGCCCTTGCGGCGAGTCGACCCGAAGGCCGCCAGCTTGGCATGCTTGAACTTGATCTTCTTGGCGCGGGCGAAGAACTCGACGTCGCGAGGATTGGAGCCTGGCCAGCCGCCTTCGATGTAGGTCATGCCGAAGCGCTCGAGCTCGGCGGCGATGCGCAGCTTGTCATCGACGGAGAAATGAATGCCCTGCCCCTGCGAGCCGTCGCGGAGGGTGGTATCATAGATTTCGATCGAGCGTGCCATGGTGGTGTGGGTGGGAAAGAGGTGTAAAGGGAGGGGGCCGTTCCGGGCGCCGCGGAACGGGGAGTCGCCCGTCGGGCGTTCCGTTCAGCGGGCTTAGAGCCCGATGATGGTAATAATCGCCGGAATGATGGCACGACCGTCCGCGATGCGGAGGGAGGTCGAAGACTGGGCCAGGGATTCCATGACGAAGACCCTGACTTCAAGGGCCGAGGCATTGAGAGTCAAAGGCAAAGGAGCCCGAAACAGGTCGATGCTCGCCAAAAGGCCAATAAATGGCCAATAAATGGCCTATGCGCCGCCTCGCCGCCCTTCTCCTGCTCTTGGCGAGCGCCGTCTCTTCGCCGGCCCAGTGGCAGATCTTCGCGGAGAAACTGCCGAAGCCCGGCACCTGGGCACGCTACCAGCACGAGACCATCCGCGACGGCAAAGCAGTCTCAAAGAGCGAACTCAGCCTCTCGATCCGGACCGGCATGGACGTCGGCGGCAAGCCGCACGTCTGGTTCACGGTCGAGCCAGTGGGCTGGCTGGGATCTCGCGAACAAGCTCCGCTGCGACTACTCCTCAGTGCGGACATGGATCGCAAACGCGCCAGCCGCCTCATCGAGAACGCCCAGGAGATCGTCTTCTCCAACGCCGTCAAAGGTTCCTATCACATGACCCGCGAAGACATCGCCTGGGTGTCGAAGTGGGCGAACCTGACCTACACCAGCGAGCTGAATGAGGATACGCCCGCGAAAGAAACCATCGAAGCCGGAGCCAAACCCTTCGCGTGTGAGCGCATGAAGATGCTCGCGAGCACGGTGACCGACCCGCCGATGGTCCCGAAGCAGACCATCGAATTTAAAGGTACCGTCTGGCGGTGCGACGCGACCCCCTTCGGCGTCGTGCGAGCGGAGTGGGTCGAGAAGACCACGAAGAAGGACCGTAACCGCGAGGAAACCCGCCGCCTCACCTTGCTGGCGAGCGGCTGGGAAGCGCCGCCTGCCGAGCCGGTCGACCGCGGCAAAGACTTCTCGGTCTGGCGCCTTATCTTCAATCGCTAAGGCTTCAAAAGGACCAGCCCACCCGGGTTAAATCGGATGGGCTGGCGTTAAATGGTGGCCTGAGTCGGAATCGAACCAACGACACGACGCTCTTCAGGCGTCTGCTCTACCAACTGAGCTATCAGGCCAATTAACTGGACGTTCAGAAGGACAAAGCCCCCCTTCCCTGTCAATCCGACAAGGAAGAGAGGCTTAAAAAGGCCTTCAGAAGCTGAATTTCCAAGCCGACAGGCGACGTTCGACCTCGGCGATGACTTCGGCTTCACCGGCCTCGCCCTTATCGGAAACGAAGGTCACGGAGAAGCGAACGAACGAACCGCAATCATCCCACGGCACGGTGGAGATGAGGTGCTCGGTGATCATCCACTGCGAGAAGGCCTCGCCGGAATCAAAGCTCACCGTGCCGGAAGGACCGGTGGCGGACTTCGGCGCGGGCATGTAGAGGAAGAAGCCGGCGCCGGGCTTGCGCACCTGGAAGCCGAGCTTAGCGAGGACGCCGACGAGCTTGTCCATGCGGCGCGAATACTTGGCAGCGATGGCCTTCGGGATGGAGACTTCGTCGAGACCAGCAGCCCCGGCCTTCTGGATGCCGAGGAACTGACCGGAGTCAGAATTGTCCTTCACGTCGCCGTAGGCACGGACGAGCAGCGCGTTGCCGGCGACGAAGCCGATACGCCAGCCGGTCATATTGTGGCTCTTGGAGAGCGAATGCAGCTCGAGGGCGACGTCCTTCGCGCCCGGGACCTGCAGGATCGAGACCTGCTCGGCGCCGAAGTGAAGCGAGCCGTAGGCCGCGTCTTGAATGACGACGAGGTTATGCTGCTTAGCGAAGGCGACGACTTCCTCGAAGAACTTGCGCGTAGCGACGGCACCGGTCGGGTTGTTCGGGTAGTTGAGGACGAGCACCTTGGCCTTGGCCAAGATGTCGGCAGGGATGGACTTCAGATCGGGGAGGAAGTTATTCTCGGCGGTGAGCTTCAGGTTATGGACGAGTCCGCCATAATACTTGGCGTGCGTGCCGAACACCGGGTAGCCCGGGACGGTCATGAGCACGTAGTCGCCAGGATTGATGAGGCAGCCCGGGAGAATCGAGAGCGCAGCCTTGGAGCCGATCGAGTGAAGGACTTCGGTGTCGGCGTCGACGGTCACGCCGAAGAGATTCTGCATGTAGCGGGCGGCGGCCTGCTTGAAGTCCGCGCCACCGTTGTCGGCGTAGCCACGATTCTCGGACTTGGCGGCTTCGGTCTGGAGCGCTTTTACCACCATCGGGAACGCCATCTCGTCGGGCTCGCCGACGCCGAGGTCGATCAGGGCGACGTCGGGCTTCGCCTTCTTGGCGGAGGCCTTGGCGCGTTTGATCTTTTCAAACTTATAGATTGCGGTCGACTTACCGTAATTGACGCCGCCGATGCGTTCGGCGAAGAGCTGCTGGATGTAGGAGTCGGACATGGTGATAAGGCCTTAAAAAGAGGGGCAAAGCGGCGGATGGCAAGCGGACTCCGCCCATGGCCTTGCCTAGGTCCGTCTCCCGGCGATAATGACCTCATGGAACCAACCCTGGGGCAGCCAAAGAATATCGGACGTGCCATCATGCTCGCCATCTCCTGTAACGTCATCGGGGCGCTAGGAGCCTTCACCACGAGGCCCGAGATTAAGGGGTGGTATTCCGAACTTACCAAGCCGGGGTTCAATCCGCCCAACTGGATTTTCGGGCCCGTCTGGGTCGCGATCTATATCTGGATGGCCTTGGCTGCCTCCGCAGCATGGGATGACCGGCCGGCCCGTCGCACGTTCTTCATCATCCTGCTGGTGAACGCGCTCTGGTCCCTGCTCTTCTTCGGGATGCATCGTCCCGACCTCGCGCTCATCGATATCCTGGCTTATCTGATTCTGCTCGTCGCCTGGATTCGCCAGCTCTGGCCGCAGCATCGCGGCTACGCCCTGCTCCAGCTTCCGCACCTGCTCTGGGTGAGCTTCGCTACCGTCCTCAACGCGAGTATCTGGTGGCTGAATAAATAAAAAGGCCCCGAGAGACGGGACCTTCGTGAGAGGCTGACGCGTGCCTTACTCGGCGAGTTTGGTCCAGCGGGCGTTACCCTTCGAGGACTTCACCGCAGCCTCGATGAAGGCCATGCCGGTGACGCCGTCGTCAATCGACGGGAAGTCGTAGCCGTCCTTCGGAGCCTTGCGGCCTTCCAGGCGGTCAGTGATGGCTTCGGCGGCGGCGCGATAGATGTTCGCAAACGCTTCGATGAAGGCTTCCGGGTGGCCGAACGGCGTGCGGCTATACTTCTTGCAGGCGGCGCCGTTGTAGGAGTTACCGCGACGGTGAACCTGACGAGGCTGGTCGAGATACTTCACGATCAGCTCATTCGGATGCTCCTGGTGCCACTCGAGCGAAGCCAGGGTTCCATAAACGCGGATGTTCAGATTGTTCTCGTCGCCGGTGGAGATCTGCGAGGCGTGGAGAACGCCCTTCGCGCCACCTTTATAGCGGACGAGCATGTTGGCGTCGTCGTCGAGCAAACGACCGGGGATGAAGGTACTGAGGTCGGCGGCGATCTCCTTGATTTCGAGGCCGGTGACGTACTGGACGAGGTTCTCGGCGTGCGTGCCGATGTCGCCAACGCAATTCGAGACGCCGGAGCAGTTCGGATCCATGCGCCAGTTGGCGATCTTCTGAATCTTGCCGGACTGCAACGCACCGATGCCGTAACCCTGAGGGTACTCGACGAGGA